>Ga0179596_10000007_pt1 | contig 279895 bp, 225 predicted proteins | sample CZODoug1_1_08_16_FD_155494 | JGI IMG/M metagenome (GOLD analysis project Ga0179596, IMG submission 155494) | Vadose zone soil fungal communities from Angelo Coast Range Reserve, California, USA - CZODoug1_1_08_16fungal (Illumina Assembly) | ecosystem: Environmental > Terrestrial > Soil >... | reverse complement strand
AGCGATTGTCGCGTGGCTGCAACAGCAGCGGCTTCGGGCGGAGCTGGTAATCGACGAGGGCGGAGAGATCACCACCAACCGGTTCAAAGACGTCAAAAGGCCCATTGCCATGATCGGTGTGGGAGAAAAAGGATACGTAACCTTTGATCTGACGGTAGAGAAGCCGGGGGGTCATTCTTCCAAGCCCGATGCGGAGACGTCCATCGATATTCTGGCCAAGGCGCTCGTAAAGCTGCGAAGCGTGCCAACACCCCGGCATATCACCCCTCCTATTAAGGAACTCCTGTTACGGATCAGCGGCAGTTCCGACAATACGGTGAATAAGATCATGCTTAACAATCTCTGGCTTTTCGAAGGAAGGGTGAAATCCCAGCTGGCGGCCGAACCGGACAGCAGGGCGATGATCAGCACGACCATCGTTCCGACGATCATAGAGAGCGGCGTCCGGGAAAATGTAGTTCCCTCCAATGCCAAAGCCATTGTAAACTCGCGTATTCTGCCGGGAGAGACCTACCAGGAGGTGGAGGCTTTTGTACGCCATGCTATCGGAGACGACCGGGTAAAGATCCGGATAGCCGGAGATTTTGCCAATGACCCTTCGGCTACTACGGATGCCGGCGGCATCGCCTTTAAAAAAGTAGAACAGGCCGCCTCCGCTGTGATGGACGATATCATTCCCGCCCCTTTTATCATGCTGGGTGCGACAGATTCCAGAGCCTACCGGGCTATCAGCGATGGGGTGATCAATTTCTGCCCGCTGACAGACAGCAAAGGATTTCATGGCATCGATGAAAGGCTGCCCATTAAAGATTTTCAACGGGCAATAAGCTTTTATAAGATCCTGATAAAGGACAGCCTCTAAGAGGCGGGAAAGAAGATTGCGTGTCGGAAATCGTGGCATCGGTGATCGTCCGGGAAATCATGGTTTCATGGGAGGGCCGGCCAATAAATCGATATACTGCCGGGGCCCCTGTAAAGAGAGGCTCCGGATCTCACCGGCCCCTTCAAAGGCTATGCGGATGCCTACGATCCCGCCAATGGAATGCCGCTGCTCCGTATTAAAGATCAGGTTTTGATTCAACAGGATCTTCAAACGATGGTCTTCCACGGTACAGCTCAGTTGGGCAAAGTCCCTGAAATCGCATCCGAACGCGCTGAGATCATTGTTTTTCCCGTTGATCATACGATCACCTGTCAACAGGCCGAGGTCCGAGATACATCCCTTGTCGGCAAGCGGTATGATAATGGCGCTCTCCGTTCCCAACACAGTAATTTTTATTTTCCGGCAAAGACATTGCTCTACCGTGCTGGTATTTCGTAAGGTCGTCGACAACGTAAAATGGTCGGCGGGGATTTCTTCGAACTCCCTGACATTGTCAAAATCGACCCAGGTATTATTGAAGATAGCCGAGCCTGTCTTCTCCGTCAGAATGGCGGAAGAGATACCCATCGACACCTTTCTCCTCGACGCCTTTCTCCGGTTCGCCGGCTTTTCCCGGGATGCATCCGGGGCGACGCTGTCTTCGTCAATCCCGATCTCTGCGGAGGTCAGGTAGATAGGTAAAGGTTTCCTGTGAACGATACCCCTCCATCCTTTGGTTTTAATAAATACCGGGCACTCTTTCCGGATCGTCCCATCCACGATGAGCTTAGCGGCGAAATAACCGGGATAATAATAGATGGAAGTGTATTCTTTGCCGTTAGCCGGGATCTTCTCCCTTCTGGTGGTATCCCAGGATTGCTGTATGATCACAGTATGCGGATGCAGGGAAGACGCGTCATAATTGAAGACGACGGAATTAGGCAGGTCTTCGGACGTTTTCCTGCTGCTGAATGTCAGGTCGGCAGGTATCGGAGAGGGGAGGGCTGAATGGCGTCTTAATCCCAACAGCGAGATCAGTCCAAGAAGAAGAACTGCTGACACCAGGATGGAAGTGAGGAGCAGGCGGCGGCGCGTAATACCGGGCTTGCTTACGCGAACCGGCGCGAAGGAGGGAGGCGGGGGCGGTTCCGTGCCGGCGGTGGGCGTCTGTGCTATGCTAATAGCGGGCGCTTGTTCCGGGGGCTCGGCGGAAGACTGTTCCGGGTGCTGCTGCAGGAATTCACGCCAGCCTGAATAGCCGGCAAACCGGGCCAGTGCATTCAGGGTGGCTGCTGTCGGAGAATTCTCATAGCGCACTTTTCCCCAGATCCTTTTCAAGGTAGAAACACTTAGTCTCAACTCCGTTCTGTCAAATATCCTTTCACTAAGATCTTCAAAATCTTCATTCGTCCAGCCCGCAGCATCTCCCCAATTGAGGGAGGATTCGATCAGCTGTCGGCATTTTTCTAGGGAATGTTCATTTTTTATCACTGGAAATGAATGAATTAGGTTTTGAATATTCTTGAACAGGATTTGAACGGTCACTTCCCCCGCAAAAAATCAACTTTGAGCCAAACGATCCTGAGAGGAACGGAACCTGTCTTTCACTCAAATTTAATTTCTTTACCATGAAGCTCCATCTTTTTCTTGCACTCTGTTGCCTACTGGCTTTCGGCGGGATAAATAGTCCTGCCCAAACAACGATCCCTTTTGACTCTCCCCGGTGGACGCTGAAAGCGGACTCGGCTATTCGCGAGGAATATCTTGGACACGCCTGTTTGAAGCTGATCAATGGGTCTGCCTTGCTGGAAGACGCCCATTTCACCAATGGGATCATTGAGTTTAATATATCCCTGCAGCAAGACCGCTATTTTCCGGGTATCCGGTTCCGCGTTCAGGATGCGGGCAACGGGGAAAGCTATTATCTGCGCCCGCATCAGTCGGGCAACCCGGATGCCATGCAGTATTATCCTGAATACAATGGAGCCGGGAGCTGGCAATTGTATTATGGCAAGGGTTTCAATAATGCGCATAAATTACCCTTCGGGCGGTGGCTTCATATTAAGATCCTGGTAAGCGGTACCCGGGCAGAAGTTTATTTTGACGACGAGAAAGCCCCTGTACTCTACATTAACAAATTGAAAAGACCGCTTACAGAAGGAATGATCTCCCTCGATAATGGCGGCCCTGTCCCGGCGCGCTATGCCGATTTTTCCTATACTGTCCTGGACACCGTACCCCTTATGAACCAGCCGGAGCCGGAACCTGTCCTGCCGGCAACAGTCTTCAGAAGCTGGCTGGTGTCCGCGCCTTTCGACGAGAAATGGTTACTGGACAAGCCCTCCCTCGCGCCAGAGGACAGATCTTCCTTCCACTGGCAGTCGCTGCCGGCAGACGAGCGGGGCGTGGCCGATCTTTCCATACTGGCAGGCACTGCGCCCGGAAAGAATACGGTATTCGTCCGGCAGGTCATCGAATCGGACCGGCCGCAGCTCAAAAAATTTTCCTTTGGGTTTTCAGACAGGGTCCGCGTTTATCTGAATGCCAAATTGTTATACGCGGGAGAAGATAATTTCATGTCCAGAGACTACCGCTTTTTAGGAACGGTGGGCTATTGGGATGCCCTGTACCTGAACCTGCAAAAAGGCCGCAATGAAATATGGATGGCCTTGTCGGAGGACTTTGGCGGATGGGGGGTGCAGGCGAAACTGGAAGATTGGCCCTAGAGCCCCGATGCATTTCCCTGATCGTCTGTAGTGATGCGCTGGTTCTGAAACCGGTATTAATTTTATATTATTGCGTTTATATTATTGCGGAAAAATCATGGAGACTGAAAAAACGCTGGAGACCGAAAGGGCTTTGCTGACCTTATTGACGGAAGAGGACCTGCCGGCCATGATGGAGATGGCCAGGGAGGCGGATACCTTTAAATATCTAAAGAAACTGCGTATCATGACAGAGCCGGAGTATGCAGCGTTCCTGCGGGGCAAACTGGAGCAGATCCGTGATAAAAGGGGTTTTCATTGGGCCGTCTGGCTTAAAGACGTAAGCGGCGAGGCCGGTCCGGTCGATGCAGCGGGCGAGGCCCCGCGCACTTTTATCGGCGCCGTCAATCTCAATCCTGTTGCCGGCACTCCCATGATGCAGGTAGGCTGTCAGCTGAAGAAAGACTACTGGCACCAGGGGTTTGCCTCCGAGCTGACCAGGCGCATACGGGATTTCGGGATGAAGGAGGCCGGACTAAAGACGGTGTATGGCCTCTTTGAAAAAGAGAACCAGGCTTCCCGCAGACTATTGGAAAAGCTGGGCTTTGGCTGGCAGGAGACCAGGGACGAACAGGGCATAATCTTAGAGATCCATAAATACCCGGCGCCGTGATAACAATAGACGGGCAGCTCCGACCGGATAGCCGGATTGGCGAACCGGGCCGGTGAGTACCGACCGGATTGGCTTATCGCATTTGTGTAGCATCCACCCTGGAAGGAGTATCCGTTCCCGCTACGATCGTACGCGAGCTGAGGGCAATGGACTTAATGATCCGGGCCATATTATTCATATCCAATGTACCGATCTCATCTCCCTGTGTATGGTAATACTTTTCGGAATCCATCTTGGACGTGGAGATCGTATGCGCAGGAACGCCGTGCCTGGCCAGGCTTGCATTATCAGACCGGTAAAACAATTGCTGATCGGGATAAGGATCGGGATAAAAAGTAAACTGGCTTCCGGCCAGGTTCTTTTCCAGGATCTTGCCCATATCCGTTCTTTCGTATCCGGTGATAAAGGCTGAATTCGTACCCCACTTACTTTCTGTGCCGATCATTTCAATATTGAACATGGCCATCACGGAATCCGGCTCGAACCGGCTGGAAAAATACTGGGATCCGTATTCTCCGATCTCTTCGGCGGTGAAGGCGGCAAAAACGAGCGTGCGTTGATTGTTATGCCGCAGGCCGAAATATTTTGCCAGCATGAGTACGGCCGTGGTTCCGCTGGCATCGTCATTGGCGCCGTTGAAGATCGAATCGCCTTTGTTATCCGGCCTGCCTACGCCTAAGTGATCATAGTGGCCCGAAAAGATCACGTATTCATTTTTCTTCGATTTCCCCGGCAGGATGCCTACCACATTTGCCAGCTTCGACTCCTTGATCTCCTGGTCCACCCCGATCGAGTAATGCGCCGGGTCTACGGTCGTAAGGACAAAGACTACGCTGCGTCCGGATTTGAATTGCTGGCTTCCGAAATTTGTCAGCCGGGAAAAATACTTCGAAAAGCTGGTATCCACCAATACCAAATAACTCTTGCGGTCCTGAGTGATATATTTAAACGCTTCCGGCATGAATTCGGAGCCTGCTTTAATATAGGCTTTTTCATATCCGCTCTGTTCGGTAACCGCCAGGTGTGCCTCCGAAGAAAAGGCGACGACCGTTCCGTCCGGCAGTGGATTGCTGTCAAGACTTCCATTGGCAGACAAGGTCTTTGCCCGGATCAGGGAGAAGGGCTGGCGATAGCTGCTGCTGCCATTCCAGGTCTTCAGTCCCGCCTCTTTAAACTTTATTTCGATGAAATCGGCCGCCCGCTCGATGTCGGGAGTAAAGCTGGCCCTTCCGCGCATATTGTCGGCTGACAATACTTTTTCGATGCGTTCTACGGCAACCGGGTTGATTATTTTGTCGATATTCTGCGCCTGCAGGTGGAGAGCCGTCAAAAAAAGGCTGCCTGCGAATAGTATTTGCCTCATAACAGGATAAGTTTTAGCAATTATTTCGATGGGGGCCGCTCACAGGCTCATCATCTCTTTAAATTTCACCGTCTGCCGGCGGCTGACTTCAATCTTTTCGCCTCCTTTCATTTCCAGCAACAGGCCTCCGTTAAAATAAGGCTCTATCTTTTCGATCAGGCGCAGGTTCACGATATGTTTGCGGTTGGCCCGGAAGAACACTTTCTCATCCAGCCTTTCTTCCAGTGCATTCAGCGATTTCAGGATCAGGGGTTTGTTCGGTCCGAAATAAACTTTGGCATAGTTGCCTACGCTTTCAAATAGCCTTATATCCGACAATTTTACGAACCAGCAGCGTTCACCGTCCTTGACGAAGACCTGGTCATGCTCGTTCAGGATACTCCGGTTAACAGAGATCGAATGATCAGAGATCGGTTCTTTATCTTCTTCCAGCTGTAATTTCTGAAGGGCGTCTGCCAGTCTTTTGGGTTCGACCGGTTTCAAGAGGTAATCAAGCGCATTGACCTCGAAAGCCTTCAGGGCATATTCATCGTAGGCGGTGGTAAAGATGACATTGGGCGCTCTCTCCAATTCAGACAGCATGTCGAATCCTGTCTTTCCCGGCATCTGTATGTCCAGAAAGATCAGGTCCGGGCTAAGCGTGTCGATCTTTTCCACCCCTTCGCTGGCATTGGCTGCTTCAGCGATCACCTCGATCTCAGGGAAATCCAGCAGTAATTTCTTCAGTTCGTTTCTGGCAAGGCGTTCGTCGTCGATGATAATAGCTCGAATCATAAAGTTCTATATTATTTACTCAGGTCGGCCGGTATCAATACCCGTGCCTGCACGGTATTGCCGTTCACTTCCCGGATATCGAAATGCGCTCTTTGTCCGAAGAGGATCTGCAGCCTGTTCTTCGTACTGGCCAGTCCGAAACCGTCCCCGTTACGCGAGCCGTTCAGATAGCCTGTATTGGTGATCATCAGCTCATGATAATCATCCTTAAAATCGGAGACGATCTTGACCAGGCCTCCATCCACCTGTTTGCTGATCCCGTGTTTAATGGCATTCTCCACCAGTGTCTGCAGCATCATTGGGGGGATGGGCTGATCCAGGGTATCCTCGTCAATATCGTATTCGATCTGCAGGCGGTCTTCGAAGCGGATATGCTCCAGGGCCAGGTAATCCTTGACGATATTCAATTCTTTTTCAAAGGTCACCGTCTCCAGTTTCTCCGCCTGCATGCTGCTGCGAAGGATATTGCTTAATTCCGTGATCGCCGTCCTTGCCCGGGCGGGGTTTTCGTCCACCAGGGCCCGGATGCTGTTCAGGGCGTTGAAGATAAAATGAGGATTGATATGGGCTTTGATGGTCTTTAATTCCAGCTCTTTCACCAGGGCTTCCAGCTTCAGGGTATCCAGCTGCTGCTTACGGCTATTCTCGATATAGTGATAGAAATAGTAGATCAGGGTCCAGGGAACGATCAGCAGGCCGCTATCCAGCGATGTGGTCAGCAGACGGGGCATGAAATTCACCTTATTCCGGGCAGCGAGGGACACCAGGTTTAGGGCATCCACTACCAGGATCCGTACCAGAGCGGCGCCGATACAGGTAAACAGGATCCCAATAAGGAATTTAGGCAGGGCCTTTTCCACCGGCAACAGGAGCCAGCCCGATCTCCGGATCACTTCCCGGAAGATATGCGTGATAAAAATACCGGAAAGCACAGAGACTGCCATCAGGCCGATCAGCTTATCGGTGATCGGTTGGTTATTGATCGTCGGAGAAGAAAGAACCAGGACCAATGCCAAAAAACCCCAGCCTCCAATCTGGCACCACCAATAATATTTGCTTACATTTTTAGGCATACTCACGGTTGAATTATTCAAAACTAGCCTTTTCCTCCTGCCGATAACCCTTATTTTGTACTAATGGCCAAATTTGGTAGGCCATCGGTCCAGTATTATCCACCAAAAGCCTCCCAAAGCTTCCGGGGGTACAGCGTAGCTTTCCGGGGCTGCAGGGTGGTTTTCAGGAGGTAAAAGGGTGATTTGGACCTTTTGCCAGGGGGAAACACTGTCCAAGGCTAAATCTACGTTATAAAAGTGTATTTTTACGTTGTTAAAGAACTCGAATGGAAATTACCCCAGGGCCTTTATTACAGACCATCAATTCCCCCGCTGACCTTAAAAAACTTAGCAGGGAACAGTTACACCAGGTGTCTACCGAACTGCGTCAATATATCATTGACACCGTCAGCGTTCATGGAGGCCATTTCGCAGCCAGTCTGGGAGTGGTCGAACTCTCGGTGGCCCTCCATTACGTCTTCAATACCCCTTATGACCAGTTGGTATGGGATGTAGGCCATCAGGCTTATGGGCATAAGATCCTGACGGGACGCCGCGATGATTTCAGCACCAATCGTAAATATAACGGACTGAGCGGTTTTCCCAAACGCAGCGAGAGCGAGTATGACAGCTTTGGCGTAGGGCACTCCTCCACTTCCATCAGCGCAGCCCTGGGCATGGCAATGGCGGCCAAATACAAAGGGGAGACGGACCGTAAAGCCGTAGCCATTATCGGGGACGGGGCGATGACGGCAGGCCTGGCCTTCGAAGGCATGAATCATGCCGGCGTAGCGGATACCGACCTGCTGATCATCCTGAATGACAATTGCATGAGCATCGACCCCAACGTCGGCGCCCTGAAAGAATATCTCACCGATATCACCACCTCCGCGACCTACAATCGCCTGAAGGACGATATCTGGAAGGCCCTCGGCAAACTGCCTATCGGCAGCCATTTCAGCCGGGAGATAGCCAGCAAAATAGAACATAGCATCAAGGGCTTTATCAGCCGGAGCAGCAATTTATTCGAGTCGCTGAACCTTCGTTATTTCGGCCCTATCGACGGACATAATATCACCAAGCTGGTAGACACCCTTAAGGATCTTCAGCAGATCCCCGGTCCCAAATTGCTCCATATCATGACTGTAAAGGGCAAGGGCTATGCGCTGGCGGAAAAAGACCAGACCAAATGGCATGCTCCCGGTCTCTTCGATAAGATCACCGGTGAAATTTATAAGAAAAGATACGAAACACCCCAGCCGCCGAAATACCAGGATGTATTCGGGCTTACGCTGATCGAGCTGGCAGAGAAAAACCCTAAGATCCTGGGTATCACCCCTGCTATGCCGAGCGGATCTTCCCTGAAGTTCATGATGGACAAAATGCCCGACCGGGCTTTTGACGTAGGTATTTGCGAGCAGCATGCCGTTACCCTCTCAGCGGGTATGGCCACCCAGGGAATGCGGGTCTTCTGCAATATTTACTCTTCTTTCATGCAAAGGGCTTACGACCAGGTGATACACGACGTGGCTATCCAGCAATTGCCCGTTGTCTTCTGCCTGGACAGAGCGGGGCTGGTAGGAGAAGACGGGCCCACCCATCATGGCGCCTACGATATCCCTTATATGCGCTGCGTACCGAATATGGTCGTGAGCGCTCCCATGAACGAAAGCGAACTGCGCAACCTGCTATATACGGCCCAGCTGGATACTAATCAATACCCATTTGTCATCCGTTATCCCCGGGGAGAAGGGGTCATGCCGGAATGGAGGACCCCTTTACAGGAGATCCCGATAGGCAAAGGCCGGAAAATAAAAGATGGGGAGGGGATCGCCATCCTCAGTCTGGGACATCCCGGCAATTTCGTTACGACGGCTATCCGTGAATTAAAGGTCGAAGGGCTTAATCCCGCCCACTATGATATGCGGTTCGCCAAACCCCTGGATGAGGAGCTGCTGAAGGAAGTATTCAGCCGATACGACCGAATCCTGACAGTAGAAGATGGCACCGTCGTTGGCGGGTTCGGGTCGGCGATCCTGGAATTCCAGGCAGCACACCATTATACCGCTACCATCAGGATCCTGGGTATTCCCGACCGGTACGTCGAGCATGGAACACCTAAAGAGCTGATACATGAATGTGGCTATGACGCTCCGGCCATCGCCGCCGCTGTCCGGGAAATGATGAAGGATAAGGTGAGTGTTAGCCAGTTGATGGGGTAGGTGTCCGGCGATTTCAGAAATCTTTAACAGGGATAGATCCTGTATTTATATGGAAAAAGCGTTTAGATTCATCTTTATCTGACCTAAACGCCTTTTTTTATGAGATGGCTTCGCCGGATCGCCCTATCAATCGGAATATTGATCGCAGTAGCGCTCGCCGTGGCGGGCAATTATTACTACAGGGGGTTTTACAAGCCCATCCATCACCGGCCCGGCCTTTTTACCGAACCTTCCTCACTGACGACTGCCACGCAGGAGCGGCTTCGTCAGAAAGCAGTTGTTCAAAAATCTTTCCTGAAACGACAGGGTTTCAATACCAGCCTGTGTTTTCTGGTGGACATGCAACTTCCGTCGGGAAAGAACCGGTTCTTCGTCTATGATCTCAACAAGGACTCGATCCTCCTGTCGGGGCTGGTCGCCCATGGCTGCGGTAATAATAAATTTAGCCTTACTCCTTCTTTCTCCAATGTCAATGGCAGTAGTTGTACCTCGCTGGGAAAATACCGTATCGGGTCACCTTATCAGGGGCAATTCGGGTGGGCCTATAAACTTTATGGTATGGACAGCACCAATGATCAGGCCTATAACCGGGATGTCGTGCTCCACTCCTATTCCCAGGTACCGGAAGGCGAGACAGACCCCTTGCCTATTTGTAATAGCCGGGGATGCGCCATGGTGGCGCCTGGTTTTTTGAAACAATTGCAGCCGCTGATCGACAAGTCGAAGAGGCCGGTGTTGTTGTGGATTTTTGATTGAGAAGAGAATTTCGGAACGACTGGTTGTTGCGGGATGCCGGTGTTTTTTAGCGATTGTCGGAGACATGCTGTCTCCGGCAATCGAGTCTCATGATGGCCCTTCGGGCAGACCGCCCGTGGCGGTCTTTTGGCGGACCTAGGCGAACATCGGTACTTCGATAGCCAGTAATTCCGAGTCCGGGCCGGCCTTGATCGTGAACTGGCTGGTGGCAGAGATGCCCAGGCCGTCGCGCCTTTCTAATTTCTTCCCGTCGATGTCGACTTCTCCTTCCAGCACGAACAGAAAGACTCCGTTGCCGGCAAAGGCGGGGCTGAACGTGATTTCATTTCCTGCTGCCAGTTTTGTCATGGCCATACGGGCATCCTGGTTGATCCAGACACCTCCTTCCTCTGCCTTAGGACTAACGACGACCTGCCATTTCCCCTTTCGGGCAGTCTGGTCAAAGGTCTTCTGGTCATGCCGGGGTTTAATATTCTGTTGTTTGGGGAAGACCCAGATCTGCAGGAAGTTCACTGGGTCATAATGGGAGGCATTGTATTCCGAATGGCGGATCCCGCTGCCCGCACTCATGATCTGTACGTCTCCACTGTAAATAATGCCCTCTGTGCCCGTACTGTCTTTATGCGCCAACGCCCCTTTCAGGGGAATGGAGATGATTTCCATATTCTCGTGAGGGTGTGTATCGAATCCCTTTCCGCCTTTGACTATATCGTCATTCAGTACCCGCAAGGCGCCAAAATGTACCTTTTCGGGATCATACCAGTTGCCAAAGCTGAAAGAATGATGGCTTTCCAGCCACCCAAAGTTAACATGCCCTCTCTCAGAAGCTGGATAATATACCGTTTGCATACAATCAGTTTAAATGGAACAGGTCTCCTTGTCTGTCTTCCGGAGGAACTTCTTTCCGGATGACTTCCCTGAACGATCCATCCTCATTGAAGATGGACTGGTCTTCATCTTCCGGACGATCCGGATTGAATTCAACGATGAAATTATTGCGGCCTTCACCAATCAGGATGTTCATATAGTTCTGCTGTACAAGCTCCAGCATGGACAGGAAAAGAAAAATAGCATGGAGGCGGTTCTCGCAGATATCGAAGAGCCGTTCGAAAGACAGAGTCTTCTCCCGCTGAACGAAGGTCAGGATATGCTCCCGGCTATCATCCATCGTATAGTTGTATTTCACTACCGTATGGACTGGCTTGTTCTGCCGCTGCTGGATGCGCAGCATCAGCCGCTCGAAAGTCTTCATCAGCTTGAAGAGGGTGATCGCCTGGATTTCCGTGCCCTCGCCCGATTCCTCCCCGATATGGGAAAGCTCTTTTTGCAGGTTGCCCCTGCGGACCATCAGGTGGCGGATGGCTTCCATTTCAGCCAGGGTGGAGGCGGCTTCCTTATATCGTTTGTATTCCAGCAGCTTGTCGATCAGTTCCTGGCGGGGATCGATCTCATTCCCCTGCTCATCCACCTCCTTACGGGGCAGCAGCATTTTTGCCTTGATCCGCATCAGGGTGGAGACAAAAAGGATGAATTCACTGGATAGCTCGATGTTCAGCTTTTCCCCGGAATGGATATAGGTAAGAAAGTCCTGGATAAGCCGGTTGATCGGAATATTATAGATATCCAGCTCATCCCGCTCTATAAAGAATAACAATAGGTCGAAAGGCCCTTCGAACTGAGGTAATTTGATCTGGTAACTGATTGCTGTTGACATAGTACTCCCTGATTGACGCCGGCAGATCCTTCCTGCCGCGATCAAGCGAAAATACCTCAAAATCTCATTGCCTGTCCGAGACCTTATACCCCGGTTTTCCCCAAATTCTCAGCATTTTAGCCTTAGCTCGCCGGTTTGGGAGGAGGAGGAAGCCTCTTCTTATTATCGAATTTATAGGCCAGGCCAATGCCCATCACTTCCTGGATCTGTACTTTCGGGCCTCCGGCCGTACCGTCGCTCCTGGTGGATTTGACATCATTGTCATAGATCATATTCAGCGTAAGGTTCATGCTGATCAGGCGGTTGACTTTGACAGCCAGAATATTCGTCCAGTTGACGGCGATATTCTGGGGATTGTGCAGATAATTCGAGAAGAGATCGAGCTTGGTCTTATAGATAGCCGTCTTGCTGATATTGGCGGTATAATTGACGGAGACGAAGGCGCCCAGCTCGAAACGGAATTTTTTACCGGAGTCTACCCCGAAGGCGCCTACCGCAGCCAGACTGTCATTACGGACCAGCAGCTCACGGGCAGTGATAGGGGACAGGAAAAGGGAGAAATGATCATTCGGCTTATAATCCATACCTATTGATTGAAGGATATAGGCCGGGGCAAGGAAGTTGGACGTCAACACCTTTGTATTGGTACTGGGGTAATTGTACCCTGCGGCGAACTGGCTCCTGAACTGGACCAATCCGCTCAGGTACCATTTTTTACCCAGGTCATAACCATATTTGGATACCAGGTCGATCCGGTCATCCGATTTGCGGGTACCCAGGCTGGTAGTGTTTACGATCCCATAAGCCAGATCCAGGCTGTTATCCCAGGACCGTCTGCCATCGGCATAAAACGCATATACGCTCAGCAGGGTCGATAAGGAAAGAGCGGAATTGTCGCCGCCGGCCGCCCAATTACTGAGAGCAGCCTGGTTGAAGTTCAGATTATAGATTCCCCCGGTCTTCCAGGTCATCTTCACTGTATCGTTGGGATCTTTGACGACCGCGACGTTACTGGCGTCATCCCGTAGCTGCTTTATTTTATTTTGAGCATATGAAAAGGAGATGCTCCCTACCGTGAGCAACAATACTAACAGTGGCTTCGCTGGCGACTTCACAAAAAAAAGATTCTTCATATCACATTAGTTTGATTAAAAAAGGGAACTCAACAAAAAAGCTGCCAAGCCTTGGTTTCGGCTATATTATTTTAAAATACTTCACAGACCGGACGGCAATACTTCTACTTCTCCGGCCGTCAGCCGAAGACTATTGCTTCATAATGATCAAAACAATCAGGCCTTTTTCTTCAGCTCGTCCCGGATCTCTGTCAGCAATTGTTCTGTAGCAGTAGGAGCAACGGCCGGCGGTACGGCTTTCTTTTCAATGGCCTTAAAAGCTTTCACTATCAGGAAGAGGATAAACGCTATAATGATAAACTTAATAATGGCGGCTAAAAAACTGCCGTATTTAACGGCGCCCCAGGCAAGCTTATCGATGTCTTGTAAATTGGCTGCTTTAAGGGCCGGCGCCAGTAAGAGCGGGGTGATCACGCTCTCAACCAGGGAGGAAACGATGGCGTTGAAAGCTGCGCCGATAACTACTGCCACGGCAAGATCGAGCACGTTGCCCCGCAATATGAAGTCTTTGAATTCTTTAAGCATTCCCATAATAGACCGTTTTTAGTTATTGTTTAAATGTAATCAACTCTCGTCTTTTTGCTCCTGGTAGCTGGCCGATCACTTCTTCAGCCCCGGGTATTGCATCTTCAGCGCTTTCAACGTATCCCTCACCGTGGCGGCTATAAGATACTCTTTATACCAGTTCTGATCCGCCGGCACGATGGTCCAGGGTACTTTATTGCAGTTTTCAAAGCAGTCCTCATACATCTTCCTGTAATCATCCCATAATTTGGCTTCCTTGAAATCATCCGCATTATATTTCCATCGTTTAGCCGGGTTGTGGATACGTTCGTCCAGCCTTGTCTTTTGCTCTTCCGGGGAGATATGCAGATAGAATTTCAGGATACGGGTATCGTTATGTTCCTCCAGTAAATTCTCGAAATCATTGATGGCATCCATCCGTTTTTTGGCAGTCTTGTCGTCGATCCATTTATGAACCCGGGTGATGAGGATGTCTTCATAGTGGGAGCGGTTGAAGAGCTGCAGTACTCCTTTGGCCGGCACATGTGCATGCACCCTCCATAAAAAATCATGGGCCAGTTCTTCGGCGGTGGGAGTCTTGAAAGATTTCACCAGCACACCCTGTGGATTCAGTTTGCCGAATACATTTCTGACGACACCATCCTTGCCACTGGCATCCATGCCCTGAAGAACGACCAAAAGAGAGTTCTTCGACTCCGCATAGAGAAGGTTCTGCAATTCATCCAGCTCCTGTAAGATCTCCTCCAGTTTCTCCTTCGTCTCTTTCTTGTCCCATCCTTCCGGGGCCCTGGTACTGATCTCTTTCAATGTATATTTTCCCATGATCCCCACTTAATTTAGTCGAATGTATTAATTATTTTTCTATGGCGATGCGAAGCCATAGGCCTATAATAGTATAAATACCCAATTACCGGTGTACAATAGACGTGCATTCCCTGGCTAAATGATAGCGGGGAAGGTGATCCTTGCGACAGGATGCAGGAAGGTGTTGGGTGTTACCCGTTTCCGGGTCGGGAAACAGCGTAAAACCGGGTCTTGGTTATAGGGGGATTTCAGGGAGGGCTATACGGACATGATATCTTTTTCCTTTGCAGCCAGGTGCTTTTCCACCAGGGAAATATATTTATCCGTCATTTCCTGCATATTTTTCTCAGCGTCCTTGGCCTCGTCTTCGCTCATCCCGTCTTTCTGCAGTTTCTTGATTTGCTCGATAGCGTCCCGTCGGATACTGCGGACGGCCACTTTAGACTGTTCGCCCTCGCCATTGGCTCTTTTTACAAATTCCTTTCTGCGTTCTTCCGTCAGCGGGGGCAAAAAGAGCCGGATGATATTTCCGTCATTTTGCGGGGTTACGCCCAGATTGGCATTGATGATAGCCCTTTCGATGGGCTGGAGCATATTTTTTTCCCAGGGTTGAATAGTGAGGGTCCGGGCATCCATGACGGAGACATTGCCTACCTGGTTCAAAATAGTGGGGCTGCCGTAATAATCGACGGTGAGTCCCTCGAGCATTTGAGGGTTGGCCTTTCCAGCTCTTATTCTAACAAGTTCAGATTCAAGGTGATTGACCGCTTTTTGCATACTTTCCTGTGCCTCTTCCAGGATGAACGTTAGATCGTCTGACATATATAAATTATTACTATCGCCCGGCTTTAGGGCAACAAATTAACTAAATTCTTATTGGATGCTGCCGAACTGCATCGGACAATGGTGCAAACCTACATTAAAAGGGAAAATGCACAAAGAGATAGACGAATTTTCTATAGCCCCGGAGTTAATTATTCTGTTCCAGCATCTTATCCTTTGTAAGGGATACGAATTTAGACGCCTGGGTCAGCTGGGCGCTTTCTTCCATAGCGCTCTTCGCAACAAAGAGACGGGGCGCCGGACGCAGGTAATAGATCGCCGCGATGATGCTAAAGAATATGCCAAAGACGGAGAAGATAAGCAGGGTACAATTCAGCGACCTTCCCAAAAAGACCAGGGCAATCATCACGAAGTTGATAGACACCAGGGTCAAGGTGATCGCCCTATGGGAAAAGCCTCTGTCCAGCAGCAAATGGTGGATATGATTCCTGTCCGGGCTGAAAGGCGAGCGCCGGTGCAGGATCCGGATACCGAATACCCGTAGGGTATCCAGTAATGGGATCATGAGGATCGTAAAGCCGACGGCAGGCGAAGCAAGAATAGGGAATCTTACATCTTCCGTATTGGCTACATTAATGAATTTAATGACCAGTATCGAGTTAATCGTACCTACCAGCAGTGATCCCGTATCACCCATAAATATCTTAGCGGGCTGAAAATTAAAGATCAGGAATGCCAGGAGGCTGCCGGCCAGCGAAAAGGCGATCACGGCATAAGGCAGCATATTGACATACAAAAAATAAACCCCGAATACGACGGTAGATAAAAGTCCCAGGCTGCCGGCCAGCCCATCCACCCCATCGATGAGGTTAAAGGAATTGATCACGACAATAACCGCGAAATAAGTCAATAAGAGGCTGAACATCTCGGGAAGCTGGTAAACCCCCAGAAAACCATGCATGCTGCGGATCTGGATACCTCCGTAGTAGATGATAATAAAGGCGGCCAGTACCTGGCCGATGAATTTCTTTACGGGGGAAATAACGAGGATATCGTCTTTCAGGCCCAGGAAAAAAATAACAAAGGCTGAAGCCATAAAATATTGAAGATCAGCGTATTGATTAAAGTGGAGCGTGAGAAGGCAGCCAAATACGAATCCGGCGAATATCCCCAATCCCCCTAGTGGAGTAATCGGTGAATGATGCACCTTACGCTCATCAGGCATATCGAATAACTTTTTCATTTCAGCCACATTAATGATGGCAGGGATGGCAAGAAATGTGATCGAAAATGAAATAGCTATCGAAAGTAGGACGTCGAACATCAGCCAAGGTTTGAAATGGTGAACAAAAATATGAATTCTTTTTCCATATTTCTAACTAATAAATGGAAACACGATCAGGTCAATTTGGGGATGTCTAATAGCTACTAATCTGTTGACAGGTATTTATTCGTATTCGGTCAATAAGGGAGATAGGACGGTAAGTTAGTAAAAAAGTTTAATGCATCAAACTATTCGTGATAATATTGTGGCGGAATTGTGGCGGAGCTTTTTTTGTAAAAAACCATTAGATTTGCCTACCGAATTCAAAAATTATCATTTTTATGGCCGATTTGAAAGCAATTGCTACACAGATTAGAAGAGATATCGTTCGAATGGTACATGGCTCCGCAAGCGGGCATCCGGGTGGATCCCTGGGATGTACGGAATTCTTTACCGCCCTCTATTTTAAAGTGCTGCAACACGATCCCCATTTTCACATGGATGGCAAGAACGAGGATCTTTTTTTCCTATCGAACGGTCATATTTCTCCCGTATTTTACTCGGCATTGGCGAGATCAGGCTATTTTGACATCAAAGAACTGGCAACTTTCCGTAAGATCAACTCCCGTCTGCAGGGCCATCCGACCACCCATGAACACCTTCCGGGTATTCGGGTCGCCAGCGGCTCGCTGGGTCAAGGTATGAGCGTTGCTATCGGTGCTGCCTTAGCTAAAAAACTCAATAACGATAAAAATATTGTATTCTCTCTCCATGGAGATGGTGAATTGGATGAAGGGCAGAACTGGGAAGCTATTATGTTTGCAGCTGCCAACAAGGTAGACCACCTCATCTCCACCGTTGACTGGAATGGTCAGCAGATCGATGGCACCACGAAATCGGTAATGGATCTGGGCGATATTCACAAGAAATTCGATGCATTCGGCTGGGTCACCCTGGAAATGAATGGCAACGATATGGACGAGGTCGTCGCCACGCTCGATAAGGCCAAGGGGATGACAGGACAAGGTAAGCCGATCGCTATCATGATGCATACGATCATGGGGAAAGGGGTTGACTTCATGGAAAATGACCACCACTGGCATGGAGTAGCGCCCAATGATGAGCAGCTGGCAAAGGCGCTCGCGCAGCTTCCCGAAACATTAGGGGATTATTAAATTTCAGGGGCCTGCGTTCCGCGTTCGGGAATTTGGGTTTTGCGGTCCTTTTTAAATAAATTCTGAGATCCCGGGTTCGCCCGGGATTTTTTTAACTCAACTCTATCGGCTGGGCGGCGGCCTTCTTCGAAGGCAGCCAGGAGGCCAGTAAAGCCACCACCAGAATGGTAGAAAGAACGAGGAGGAAATCTGTTGCCACCAGTTTTACCGGGTAATAATCGATGAGAAAAGAGCCGCCCTGCAAGGGTACCAAATGGTATTTCGACTGCAGCCAGCAGATGAATACCGCCAACAGCACGCCAAAGCCACCACCCAGCAAGGCCAGCAGGAGACCTTCGCTCAGGAATATTTTCTGGATCATCCCATCATTGGCTCCAAGGGCCTTCAATACGTGAATATCCTTTTGCTTTTCCCAGTCCATCAGCGTCAAAGCGCCCACCATATTAAAGGCGGCCACTACCAGGATCAGGGTCAGCACCACATAGATCACCCATTTCTCCGTACCCATCACATTATAAAGGCTCTGGTTCTGCTCATAGCGTGTCTGTACCTGGTAGTCTTTCCCCAATAACTGCTGCAGGGCGGGCTTCAGCAAGGGCGCCTGCCGGTTATCGTCAAGAGCCAGCTCGGCTCCGCTGTATTCATCGGGCTTCAATCCCAGCATGCGTTTGACAAAACCCAGGTTCGTAATCACATAATGATCGTCGAAGTCCTGCTGGATAAGGAAGGTCCCGGAGGCGCCTATATTTTCATTACTCATAGAAGCCAGGGGGTCTGCCGTATAATCCGCCCCACCTTTCTTAAAAAGATAGACGGATAGGGGAAGCACGGCCCTGTCTGCTTCCAGTCCCAGGATACTTTCGATGCCTGTGCCCAGAACAGCCAGCGGATGGTCTGCCGTTCCCAATTCGAACTTGCCGGTCCTTAATTTTCCCGCTACTCCCGTCACCCGGGTATATTTTTCGTCGACACCTTTGAGATATGCGATGGCCCTTGACTCCCCGTTCTCCAGCAAGGCCTTATCCTCTGCGACCAGTGACAGGTCCTTCACTCCTTTCACGCCGGCCAGCTGCCTCAATTGTTCCGGGCTAAGGGTCAGCGTTTTGCCAGCGGAGGGAGTAATTCTCAGATCGGGATAGAAGCTGGTGTACAGCGATTTTACCAGGTCCTCGAAACCGTTGAACACACTTAATACCAGGATCAGGGAAGCAGCGCCTACCACAATAGCAGCCATGCTCACCCAGGCGATAATATTGATAGCGTTGGTGGATTTTTTGGCCCTGAAATAGCGCCAGGCGAAGAGAAAGTTCATGGAGCGGTAGTTATTCTTCCGGCGGCTTTTCCGCGTTGAGTTTCCGAAATAATTCTTCCATTTTGGACGCGTGTTCCAGGGTATCATCCTGGAAATATTGCAGGATGGGTATCCGTCGTAACTGGTGTTTGACACGAGTGGCCAGTTCCCGCTTGATCTCCCAGCTTCTCTCTTCTATCTTTTTCAGGGCCGCAGCGGCATCCTTCACCTGGAAAAAACTGAGGTAGACCCTCGCTTCCAGCAGATCGGGCGTTACTTTCACGGCAGTGAGGGACACCAGGCCGCCTTCTACCATTCCCAGGCTCAGGCGCTGGAAGATATCGCTAATCTCCTGTAATAAAAGAGCCGCCACTTGTTTCTGTCTTTTTCCTTCTTGCATAATTTATCCCTAAAATGGATGTAAATTTACAGCTTATTCCGATAAGATGCTGGAAGCATCTTAGTCCGTAGGACAGACATTAGCCATTTGCCGGAAATGCGCTAAATTCTTTAAACGCATTTCCGGCACATTTTTGTCAGTCACAATATGAAGAAATTCTCCCGCATTCTGCAATACCTGTCGAAATACAAGGCCAAATTAGTCGTATACCTGATCTTCACCCTGTTATCCACCTTATTCGGGATCATTTCCCTCGGCATGCTGAGCCCGTTTCTGGCGATCCTTTTCAAGAGCGGTGAGAATTCCGCACAAAAGGGGTTTACCATCAATTCCAATTCCGTCGGATCGCTGAAGAACGTCATCTCAGACATCATCAATACTTACGGTGCGATCTGGGGGCTGGTAGCCATTTGCCTGTTCATCCTGGTGAGCACCATTCTCAAAAATGTCTTTTATTACTGGTCTTCCTATATCTCCTCTCCTATCCGCAGCGCCACCATTATTTTCCTGCGCAATGACGTCTATGAAAAAATACTGGCCCTGCCCATCGGCTATTTCACGGAAAGAAGGAAGGGGGATCTTATCTCCCGGATGACCAATGATATTTATGAGATCGAATCGTCGGTGGTCAGCACCCTGGAGGGCCTGATCAAAGATCCGCTGACAATCATCGGCTATCTCGCTTATATTGTCTACCTCAATCCGGCCCTGTCGCTGTTCCTGCTGATCCTGTTGCCTGTTACCGGTTTTCTGATCGGCCGCATCAGCCGGAGCCTAAAGCGTCAATCCCAGGATGCCGCCATCAAACTGGGAGAGAGCCTGTCGGTGCTGGATGAGACCCTGAGCGGCATCCGCATCATCAAGGGTTTTGGCGCGGAATCCCTGTTGCGGAAAAAATTCGTGGGCATTAATGACGACCTATACCATACCCGTAATAAGATGAATTTCCGGCGGGACCTCGCGTCTCCGCTTACCGAGGTCCTGGGCGTCGCCATTCTTTCCGTCATCCTTTTTTATGGAGGGCGCATGATCCTGCAGACAGGCGGAAAAAGCTTCACGGCGGGTGACCTTATCACTTATATTTCCGTATTCGCCCTGATCATCAATCCTGCCAAGAACCTCTCCACCTCCTTCTTCAATATCCGGCGGGGCGCCGCCGCCATGGATAGAGTGGAAGAGCTGTTAAAAGCTCCCGTCACCATCCTGGATGACCCCCATGCCAAAAAACTGGACAGCTTCCGGGATAAGATCGAATTCCGGAATGTCAACTTTTCCTATGAGGATGCGGGCATCCTGGAAAATATCAACCTGGTCGTCGAAAAAGGGAAAACCATCGCCCTGGTCGGCAGTTCCGGCGCCGGTAAATCGACCCTGGCCGACCTGGTGCCCCGGTTTCATGACGCCAGTTCCGGAGAATTACTGATCGATGGGGTTAATATAAAGGATTACTCCCTGCGGACCGTGCGTGCGCAAATGAGTATCGTCACACAAGAGCCCATTTTATTCAATGATACGATTGCCGCCAATATTGCGCTGGGGAAACCCGATGCCACCCAGGAGGAGATCGTCGAAGCCGCTAAGATCGCCAATGCCCATGATTTCATCACCCGCAAGGAAGAAGGCTACCAGACCAATATCGGGGACCGGGGAAGCAAGCTCAGCGGGGGTGAAAGACAGCGACTTACCATCGCCAGGGCCCTGCTGAAGAACCCCCCTATCCTGATCCTCGACGAAGCTACGTCTTCCCTGGACACGGAGAGCGAGCGCCTCGTCCAGGACGCCATCAATAAAATGATGCAACACCGCACCAGCATCGTCATTGCTCACCGGCTCAGCACTATCCGCCATGCCGACGAGATCATCGTACTGCAGAAAGGCCGCATTGTAGAAAGGGGGACACATGATGAACTGATCCGCCTTCAGGGATTCTACAATCGCCTGGTAGAAATGCAGGAAGTAAAATAAACCCAGGTGTTCAGATTATTAGTCCTAGCTTACATAGGATGGTAAACCTCAAAATCAGTTAAAATGTCATCCTCCCAGTATTTGCTGCTATTTATCTCCCTACTTGCTATCGGTCTGACGATCATTCTTTTTATTCTTCGCAAAAAGAACAGTCATACCGAATTATACAGCGAGGGAGTGCGCAATGAAAACAACGGGCTCTACAAACAGGCTTTACGCAATTACGAAGACGCACTGAATGAAACCCGGAAGCTGAATATAAATAACAAATTCGGGGAAAAGATCGCCGGCCGGATCAAGATCCTGCGTACGACCATCGACTATGAGAATAACTTCCAGGAAGGTCGCGGGGTGTGAAAAGGGCAAGGTTGCGGAACGCGAGAAGAATAAACGATGGATTATGCGCCGCGCCGGAGGACAACAGGGTATATGAAAATTTTAATAATAGCGACATCGCATGAGCAATTGGGGGACACCGGTCGTAAGACTGGTCTTTGGCTGGAGGAGTTAGCGAACCCTTATTATATTTTCAAGGATGGCGGAGCTGACATCACCCTCGCCTCTCCCAAAGGAGGGCCGATTCCTTTGGATCCGAAAAGTGAATCCATCATTGCCTCTACTTCTACCATCCGGCGTTTTCAAAAAGATCTGGAAGCCATCGCCCTTATAGAGCATTCGATCTCCCTGGATACTATCCTGAAAGCAGAAGATTTCGACATGCTCTTTATCACCGGGGGTCATGGCCCGATGTGGGACTTTCCGGACAATCCTCTTCTGCAACAATTAACGGAAGACTTTTCCCGGCAACAGAAGGTTATCGGAGCGGTCTGTCATGGCGTGGCTGCCCTGCTGTCCCCCAAAGCCGAATTCGGAATCGCGTTGGTAAAAGGCCGGCAGCTCACTGCTTTCAGCAATACGGAAGAGCAGGCCTCGGGACTGACTGAAGTCGTGCCTTTCTTATTGGAGTCAAATCTCGTTGCCGCCGGCGCCCTCTATAGCAAGAGCGCCGATTATACCAGTCATACCGTAACGGATGGCAATCTCATTACCGGTCAAAATCCGGCTTCCGCCAAAGAAGTTGCCCGGAAAATGCTGGTATTATGGAAGGAGCTTTCGGGCAAGGCCATAAGCCTGGCGCAGCTGAATTGAGCTGTCGGCCCCGACAGCAAATCCTCAACTCCCGGATACTGCAAAAACTGTTTTGCCCAAAGCCGCTTCCGCCAACCGGGTGCCATCAATACGAGCTTTTATTTTTGCAAACGCAATATCCCGGGAAGTAGAAGTATCATCTGCAAAAGGAGAAAAACCGCAGTCGTCCGTTGTACCAAACTGTGCAACAGGAATAATAGCCGCAGCCGTGAGAATGGTATCCCTTATTTCTTCAGGGGTCTCTATTCTGGGATCAAGTACATTGGTAACTCCTAAAAAGACCCGTTGAGAGGGGAGTATATTATTCTTGATGGAATCCAGCACGGAACGCTTGTCTTTTTCTCCCGCATATTCCAGATAAAAATTTCCCGCCTTCAATTGAAATAGCAGGGGCAGCAGATCCGCATAGGAAATATCTGCGCTATGTGTCGAGTCATGGTCTCCTCCCGGGCATGAATGAACGCCTATTTTTTTCCGTTCCGTCTCCGTAAAACGACTCAGTACCTGGTTATTCAAATCGATGAAAGCTTGCAACAGACCTCCGCTTGGATCTAATTTCAGCGATAATCTCGCTTCCGTAAAATCAATTTGCACGTTGTAGGCGCCGCTATTCAGGCTCCTTCGAATATCGGCTTCTGCTTCATTCACCAGATCTCCGATAAACTGATCCCGGGTATATCCGTCAATACTTTCCGCTGGGTACAACAAACTTAATGCGGAAGCGGAAATCACGGCTTGCTTGACGGGCAAAGAAGTCAGTCGTTTCGCTGTCTCAAGATAACTATTCGCATAGGTTTTATAGCGAAAGGGGCCCCCTGTGATCGTGGGCAATTGACGGGTGTGACCGTCGGCAAAGGGGATCACCACCCCGGCCGGGTCAAGCTGCTTCATGCCATTGATAGGGTAAGTGGCGAAACTAGGCTTGGTCTGCTCTCCATCCGTGATCACCGGTGATCCGGTGGCTTCAAAACGGCTGATGGTGTTGGCTATGGCTGCTTCAAATAATTTAGTAAGATCGTTGTCATTTAACTGGCCGGCAGCGTGTGCCTTCATACCTTCCACCAATTCAGCCGGACGCGGAACACTTCCAATAGGTTCTGTGAGAATTGTCATAAAAAAAATTAATTCGTTAATAAAATGATTTCTTGCCGCCAGGAGTACAGGCATGCGGCCCCCTGTATTCAGGAGATGGGGAAAAAGTGGTGTTCAGGAAATCAATTGCGGAGGGTGTTCGGCCGTAAACAGGAAGATAAAGGTAAGACAGGCCAGATAACCGGATGCCCCTTTTGAAACGGGAGGAACCTGATTATTCAATTTAAAAAGATCGTTGACCGTATAATAATCTATTGAAAAACTTTTAGAAATAGCCGGGTGGCTATCCCGTTTGGCGGTCTCCGGTCTCAGGACCTTATAATCGGGAATACATATTAATTCCAACGTGTCATTAAACAACCGTCGCTTTACAAACTTATAAGGAGTGCTGCCGATTTGCATCCTTCCATCCACCCGCTCATATTGACTGGAGCTGGAAGAATAGGCCAGATGCGTTGCAGGAACTTTGATCGAGATTAATCCGGAGTCATCATACTCATCGTTATCCAACTGCTGCTCCAACCGCAGCTCAGCCCGTTCCTGCCAATAATATGCCAATAACCGGGATCCGACCCCATTAAACAGCAGCAGGACAATCAATAGTATGGAAGTAACCTTTTTCAGTAATGAAAAAGTAAGATTATTTTTTTAAATATCTATAAATAAATCCATGTGTTCATATTTTAGTTGTCCTCGCGATCCTCTTCCTCATCCGGCGCCAGGCTACTACCGGAAGTTCCCTTATTCCCGCTTTGCTGCACTTCCCGGTTCATCTCCTCCAGATCGACGGGTCTTTCCGTCTCGTCGCCTATCAGGTACCGGGCAAAATAATCCGCCATCCGCCAAAAGAAATATTCTGTCATCTCCCCGTATCCATGTCTTTGTCCCGGGAGCAAGAGCAGGTCAAATCGCTTGTTCGCTTTTATCAGGGCATTGGCTACCCGGATCGTATTACCGGGATGTACATTGTTATCGATATCTCCCGTGGACAAGAGCAGATGTCCCTTGAGGTTTTTAGCCAGCTCGGGATTTTTCTCGATGGCATACACAAAGGACGTATCGCCTTTGTCACTAACGACCTCCTTTATCCCCTGATGCTTCTCGCTCCACCACCGGTTATAGATCGCATTGTCGTGATTGCCCGAGGATGACACCGCGACCTTGAAGAAGTCAGGATATACCAGCATGGCCGCCGTACTCATAAATCCGCCGCCGCTATGTCCATGTATGCCTACCCGGTTGATATCGATAAAGGGATAGCGGTCCGCCAGCTGTTCCATCGCCGCCTTTTTATCCGCCAGGCCATAGTCTCTCAGATTGCCATACCCATAGTTATGGTACCACTTGCTGCGCGAGGGATTGCCTCCGCGATTGCCGATGGTGATCACGATCATACCCAGCTGGGCCAGGCGGTCCGTCCTATCCATGCCCCGGCCGAAGGATTTGTTGACAGCCTCTGTCTGCGGGCCCGGGTAAACATATTCCATAATCGGATACTTCTTTGTCGAGTCAAAATTGAAAGGCTTGTACAGAACGCCGTATAGATCCGTGACGCCATCATCGGCTTTTACTTTAAAAGGCTGCGGGAACTTATATCCTGTCGCCAGTAAGGAGCGCAGGTCGGCCGTCTCCAGATCCATGATCTTTTTTCCGGTCCCGTTATACAGGATGGATTGGGGGACGGTGTTCACCCTGGAAAAATTATCAACAAAAAATTGCTGGTCATCATTCATATCCATCCCGTGATCGAAGTCTCCCGGATCCAGTAAAGTCAGGCCGGTGCCGTCCAGGTTCACTTTGTATAAATGCAGGTAATAAGGGTCTTCGCCCGGCTCCCGGCCATTGGCCGAAAAATACAGGACCCTTTTCTTTTCATCGATGCCGACAATATCCTCACAATGGAAGGCTCCGCTGGTGATCTGGTTCTTCAGTTTGCCTTTTTCATCGTACAAATAAAAATGGGCCCATCCATCCCGTTCGCTCCACCCGATCAATTCCTTCCCGTCATTTACCAGGCCCAGGCGGCGTATTTCCACATAGGTGTTCAATCTTTCAGGGATCAGGGTTTGGGCCGTGCTGTCATTCACACCGGCGACACAGACATCGATCCGTTTCAGATCCCGGCTGGTACGGGTGAAATAGAAACGTGTATTGGTGCCCAACCATACCTGGGGTTTGAACTCGTCATCCTGGGTATTGGATAATGCCGGCTTCGCCCATAAGGAGAGTGCCTGGTCTTTGAACTGGGAGGAATGAATAATTTTATTCGTTTTGGAAACCATATCGAATACCAGCAATTCATCTACCGGCGCATCCTTCTCACCGGGCATGGTATATTTATAGGTCTCTAAAGTAGGGCGGGGTTCTGCCAGGGAATTGATTACCCAAAGGTCTTTTACTTTGCGGTTATCAGTATGCGCTATAGCAAAATGTTTGGAATCGGGGCTCCAGAGAACAGAGGCAGGTTTTCGTTTGTTCTTATTCTTTTCCTTATCCACATTCGTCTCTCCCCCGCCGCCCTGGATGCCGTTGCCATGATAACTGAAATATTCGACGCCATCCGTCGTCAGTGCCTGATCTACGATGGTGCTATCGTCCTCGTTCTTCAAAGCCTTTTGATAATTGGCTTTATCCATCCAGTATAAATTATAATGGCGCCCGAAGACGATGGTATTGCTATCGGGAGAAATACTGGCCCAGCCGGGTTTGTGTTTAGGTTTTTTAAAACCGGTCAGTTCATTCAGCGTGCCGTCCAGCAGGTTATATTCGAAGTAAAAGATCTTTTTTTCTTTGGGGGGCGGGGCGCCTGCCCTGGTTTTAACCGAGTCCTGCTTATCAGCATCCTGCGTGCTTTTGACTTCGAACTGTATCCAGTTCTCGTCTTTGATGAAACGCATGCTATCCAGTCCCAGGTGCAGCGCATCGAATGGATCCTTTACGATCCGGGTAATAGCCGCCGCCAGTTTTTCATTATCGAACAACGCTTTCTTTTCTCCTTTTGCCGGATCGACGATATACCATTTTTTCCCTTCCGTAGTCTCATACATATACCAGAAACGGTCGTTCTTCTTCAGCCAATGCGGGTCTACATTGGTGGTAAAGATCAGTTTTTCGAGTTTCTTAGGGGAGTATCGCGCAGCTGCCTGGTAATTGGCTTTAATGGCGGGCGTTGATTGCGTATGGGCTATAAAGGGAAGAGATAGGAGTAAGCAGAGGAAGATCCGGGGCATATGAGTTTGAGTTGAATGATGCCTCAAAATAAATTATTGGAAGCCGACTTATTCGGCTTCCCTTACTCATATCCACGCACGGCCTGAATTCGGGATGAACGGAGGCCTGAACAGGGAAAATTCCTTATTTATTCATCATCTGCTTGGCTTCGATGCTCAACGTAGCATGGGGCACAGCTCTCAGTCTCGCTTTATCGATCAATTTACCGGTTACCCGGCAAATACCATAGGTTTTGTTTTCAATACGCATAATAGCCTTCTCAAGGTGGTCGATAAAAGTGATCTGGCGGCTGGCCATCTGGCTCAACTGCTCCCGTTCCATGCTCATACTTCCGTCTTCCATGGTCATGTACCGCGCATCGTCATTATCACCACCCATTTCATCCTTACGGGTAATTAATCCCTGCAGGTAAGCTAATTCTTTTTTTGCCGCATCCAGTTTCCTGTTGATCAACTCTCGGAATTCGCCGAGTTCCGTATCGCTATATCTCATAGTGGGTCCAGTTTGTTCTTCTTGATGTGAATCTAATACTGATTTAGTGAACTCCGGTTCGTATTTGCGAACCGTTTTTGTTTTTATTTCCGGAATTACCACCTTGACCGGCTTAGCTGGAGCAACCGGCTTTTTAGGCTCGGGTTTGACAGACACAGGGGGCGGAGCAGGTATCGGTTTGGGCTCTTCTTTCTTTTCGGGAGTTTTCAATACGGGTTTTTTAGGTTCTTCTTTAGGGACGGGCTTACCGGCAGCGACAGGAACTGCTGATTTAGCAGCGCCGGATACAGGCGGATGAGCGGGTTGTGATTTCTGGGTAGACTTTGAGGAATTGGGCATATTGGATACAACAGATTTTTTAAGGGGAATGTTTATCGTTTTTTTGGCCGGGCTGGCTGGGGCAACCTTCTTCGCTACCGGTTTGGCAATACTCTTAGATACCGGAGCTTTCTTGGCAGGTTTAGCTGCACCTGACGAGTGGGCAGGCTTCGCAACCGCTTTTTTTGCTGGCACTATTTTCTTGACATTAGTAGGTTTTTTAGCAGGCTTTGCCGCTTTCTTCTTGGTTGCCATACAGTTAGGCTTTTTTAGTAACAAACACTTTTAAAAGAATATCATTCACTTCAATTTCAGTGCCATTAGCTAGTTCCTCAACCAATTCAATAGAATCTGCCAAAATTTCCGTGCAAATATACTCATTAAATTGGGTCAAGGATTCCTTTAGGGCGGGAGAATCGACTACTTTGACGAGTATCCTGTCTGTCAAGTCATAGCCGTTATCTTTACGGATCTTCTGGATACGATTAACGAACTCGCGGGCATTGCCTTCCTGGGCCAGTTCGGGAGTTACTGTTACGTCCAGGGCTACGGTGAGGGTATCTTTACCTGCCACTACCCAGCCCGGGATGTCTTCACTGGTAATCTCTACTTCATTAATTAACAATAATAATGTTTCATTGGGAATTAACAAATTATATTGACCGTCTTTTTGCAATTTCGAGATATCCTCTTGTGAAAAGTCCCCCAGGGCAGTGCTGACTGCCTTCATTTTAGGGCCCAGTCTCTTCCCCAGCGCAACAAAGTTGGGTTTGATCTTCTTCTTGATAAACCCATCGGTATCCGAGAGATATTGAACTTCCTTGACATTCACTTCCGCCTTGATCAATTCTTCCACCTGTCCCAGCTGTTGTTTCATCGAGGGATTCAATACCGGGATCAGTACTTTCTGCAAAGGCTGACGCACTTTGATATTGGCTTTTTTCCGCAGGGAGAGTACGAGGGAAGAGGCATCCTGTGCCAATTGCATCCTCTCTTCCAACGACTTATCTATTACGGCAGCATCCGCAACGGGGAAATCGGCATGATGTACGGAAGCCACCCCTACCCGGCCGGTCACTTCATCCAGGTTGGAGAAGAGCCAGTCCGCAAAAAAGGGCGACACGGGGGCCATCAGCCGGGCTACGGTCTCCAGGCACTCATAGAGGGTCTGGTAAGCACAGATCTTATCATGTTCATATTCTCCTTTCCAGAAGCGGCGCCGGCAAAGACGCACATACCAGTTACTGAGATGGGCGTCCACAAAATCCTCGATCAGCCGGCCGGCCAGGGTCGGCTCATAGTCATCGAGGCTTGCCCCTACTTTTTCCGCCAGTGTATTGAGTGAGGAAAGGATCCAGCGGTCTATTTCCGGTCTTTGGTCCAGCGGAACATAAGCCTCCCTGAAGACAAACCCATCCACATTCGCATATAAAGCATAGAACTGGTAGGTATTATAGAGTGTCCCGAAGAATTTGCGTTGTGCTTCCCGGATCCCTTCGATATCGAATTTCATGCTTTCCCAGGGAGAGGCATTGGTAATCAGGTACCAGCGGGTGGCATCCGCCCCGAATTGCCCGATGGTCTGAAAGGGGTCTACGACATTTCCCTTGCTTTTACTCATCTTATTGCCGTTCTTATCCAGCACTAATCCATTGGATACTACAGCCTTATAGGCGATGCCCGGATAGCGGGTTTCCAGGTCGGCCTCCGACAGGCCGGGAAAGGCTTTCCGAAGGGTCTCATGCACGGATTCTTTCAGCAGGGATCCCAGTGCGTGCAGGGTATAAAACCATCCACGGGTCTGGTCGACGCCTTCTGCGATAAAGTCGGCCGGATAATTCTGTGCGAATGTCTCTATATTTTCAAAAGGAAAATGCCATTGCGCATAGGGCATGGCCCCGCTGTCAAACCAGACATCGATCAGGTCCGGGACCCTTTTCATCGGTTCGCCCTTATCGCTGACCAAAATGATTTCGTCTACCACGGGTTTGTGCAGGTCGCCGGTCAGCCTGGCTATGTAGGCATCCACATCTTTGTCGCTGGCTGTGGGTTTCATGAAGCCTGCGGCGATAGACTTACGGATAGCGTCCCGGAGCCCGGCAACGGAGCCGATGCAGATCTCTTCGCAGGCTTCGTCTTTATTTTGTTCATCGATTTCTGTCCGCCATATCGGGAGGGGAGTGCCCCAATACCGGCTGCGGCTGAGATTCCAGTCCACCATATTTTCCAGCCAGTTGCCAAAACGGCCTTCCCCGGTCGACTTAGGTTTCCAGTTGATGGTCTTATTCAGTTCTACCATCCTGTCTTTCAGGGCCGTAGTCCTGATAAACCAGGCATCGAGCGGATAATAGAGGATCGGTTTATCCGTCCTCCAGCAATGGGGGTAATTATGTTCGTATTTCTCGATCTTAAAGGCGCGGTTCTCTTTCTTCAGCTTTACGCAGATATCGACGTTCACGTCTACGTAATCCGGATCGTCTTTATAGTTCTTCACATAGCGGTGGCTGAATTCACCCAGCCCGTCCACAAACTTCCCCTGCTTGTCAACCATGACCAGGATGCCTATATTGTACTTCTTTCCCACTTTATAGTCATCCGCGCCAAAGGCTGGAGCGGTATGTACGATCCCGGTACCGTCTTCCGTGGTAACAAAATCGCCCAGGATCACCCGGAAGGGGTCTCCCCCGGCTTCTTCGGGACTGTTGGCCTCATAGGGTAGGAGCTGTTCGTATCGGAGTTCTTCCAGTTCGCTGCCTTGGAATTCGCCCAGGATGGCCCAGGGCAGGAGCTTATCTCCTTCCTTGTATCCGCTGAAATCCCCATTCTCTCCTTCCGGCTTGAAATATTTGCCCAGGAGCGCTTTTGCCAGAATGAGGTTGCATGGCAGGTGCGTATACGGATTGAACGTTTTTACCAGCACATATTGGATGCGGGGACCGACTGTCAAACCCAGATTGGAGGGCAGGGTCCAGGGAGTGGTCGTCCATGCCAGGAAAAAGACATCATTGTGATTGTTGTCCTTCTTCTGCAACTCATGGATCTTCACCAGCGTATCAACGGCCTTATTACCCCCCCTTTTTTCAACGGCGGGAGCTGCCAGCCGGAACATGACAACGGCGGAAGTATCCTTTACATCTTTATAAGTGCCTGGCTGGTTGAGCTCATGGGAGCTGAGGCCGGTTCCCGCGGCGGGAGAATAAGGCTGAATGCTTACGCTCTCGTACAAAAGACCTTTTTTATATAGCTCGCTGAGAATCCACCAGAGCGTTTCGATATACTTATTTTCAAAAGTGATATATGGGTCTTTCAGATCTACCCAATAGCCCATCTTACGAGTCAGGTCATCCCATTTATCCTTGTATTTCAGGACTTCGCGACGGCAGGTCTCGTTATATTCCGCTATGGAGATCTTCTTACCGATATCTTCTTTCGTGATACCCAGCATTTTTTCTACGCCCAGCTCTACGGGCAGTCCATGTGTATCCCAGCCTCCTTTGCGCCGGACCTGGAAGCCTTTCATGGTCTTGTAGCGGCATACCAGGTCTTTGAGGGTACGGCTGATCACGTGATGAATGCCCGGTAATCCATTGGCGCTGGGGGGGCCTTCATAAAAAACAAATGGGGTAGCGCCTTCCCTTAATTCCACGCTCTTTTCAAAAGCCCGTCCTGCTTCCCACTTAGCCAGTATCTCCTGGCTGATAGCGGGCAGGTTCAATTGTTGATATTCTTTATATTTTTGGAGCATATATTATAAACTATTGTGTATTAATGCCAAACCCAGGGTCTGTCCGGCAAAAAGCCGCAAACGCAGGAGCTGAAAAGGGCTGCAAAGTTACGAAAAAAAACGCCACAAGAGACGCCACAGGCGTCTCGCCCGAAGGGCCATCATTAGAGCCAACCGGGGATAGGCTTCAGCCTACCCCCGGAAATAAGAGTAGCCCGTCCCTAAACCCGACCGCCCCAGGAACGAAACTCCGATCAAGGGCGAAGCCCTGACAGTCCGGACCGTAGCAAGCCGAAGGTCGGGACTGAACAAGCCGAAGGTCGGGACTGAAGTGGGGAATAAAGCTTCGACGAAGCCCGGGGTGAGACTGGGGAATGAGGTGCGGGGACCCCAAAGCCACCCCACCGGGGCTACCCCCGAGGCCAATATCCATCCCAATTAGTTAAAATCGAATTAAGGGTGCCGTTTTTTCCCCATTTGGGAATCGTAGTTATCCACATTGTCGAGCTTTGGCATAATTTGTGGTTATTATCTTTTCAATAAACGACAAAAAATAGGGTTTAAACACCCTGAAGCTCATATAAATAAAGTAATTCAAATCCCTTAATGTATTGTATTGACTACAAGCACATTAACTGGACAACTCTTTCTACGGTTTAGGGTTTAGGGGTTAAAAAGGGGGGTATTCCTACTCCCCTTCCTTTTTATCTTTCCCCTCCGTATACCATCTTACCTTTTACCTTATTCCGTGTCACCTTATTCATTGAGATCCGTAACCTACCCGTTTTTAATCTCTGATATTACCTTTAGAAGAACCCGATCGACAAGCAACAGGCCAAATTATCCCAATTCCTGAATGACCATCTAGAATTCAGTTCTCCGGAAAAACTACCTTTTTACCCCGGATAGAAAAAAAACCCTCCCGACCTCATCGTCGGGAGGGTTTTCTTTTTTAGTTCATTAGTTCTTTGTCCGCACTGTCTTATAGATCCGCACAGCGCTCATCAATATAATTACGAAGCCGAAAAGTCCTGTCAATCCCCAGGCCCAGCTCATATTTTGCTTGACCACCGCCAGCATCACGATCGCCACCAGGAAAATAGTAGCCACCTCATTCCAGATACGGAGCTGCTGGGAGGAATACCGGAACTCCCCCTTCATCTGCTGGCGATAGATCATCTGCAGGGAAAAATGATAGGCATACAGTCCAAGGACAAAGCATAGCTTGATCAGCAGCCAGGTGGGCATCGATCCCATGAGGATCATCATCCAGGGACCAAAAATAAGGGTCAGGATCGCCGACGGCCAGGTGATGACCCGCCATAGCAGCCGGGTCATCATGCGCAGCTGCTGCAAAAGGATCGTCCTTTCCGGCTCCGGCTTTTGGGCAGCCTCCGCATTATAAATGAAAAGACGCACTATATAAAATAGTCCGCTGAACCAGGTGACGATAAAAATGATGTGCAGTGCTTTGACGTAGTTATACATGGCAGTAAATTAATCCAATATCATTCTTGTCTGCCCGTTCTCCAGTTCCTTCACCCATCCCGTCAGGGCTTCCACCCACAACGGATCGGTATTCAGACAAGGGATCATCGTATATTCCTCTCCACCGGCTCCCAGGAACGACTCTTTTCCTCTTATAGCAATCTCTTCCAGGGTCTCCAGGCAATCACTCACAAAGGCAGGGCAAAGGATCAGCAGTTTTTTAATCCCCTCTTTCGGCATCTCTTCCAAACGTATATCGGTAAAGGGTTCCAGCCAGCCTTTGCCCAGACGGGACTGGAAGGAATTGCTGTATTTTTCCGCCGGAATATCCAGGAGACGCACTACTTCACGGGTAGTGGTAAAACACTGGTGCCGGTAACAACGGGTATGGGCAGGAGAGGCGGCGTCACAACAATTCGCCGACTGCAGGCAATGCGAACCCGTAGGGTCTGTTTTTTTTATATGCCGGGCAGGGATCCCGTGATAGCTAAAAAGAATGTGATCGTAGCCCTGTGAAAGATAAGGGCGGATCCGCTCACTCAAAGCCCGCAGGTAAGACGGCTCATTATAGAACGGCTTGATAAAATTCAGGCGGAAAGAATATTTTTTGCGACGGTAGACCTCTTTGGCATATTCCACGGCAGTCTCATAAGAGGCCATCGCATAATGCGGGTACAGGGGGACTGCTATCACCTCTTCCAGATCCGGCATTTTTTTTAGCAGGCGCTCATAAGCTTCTTCCATCGACGGGTTGCCATAACGCATGGCAATCTCCACCGGCTCCTCTATTTTTTGCTGCAGCGCCTCCTGTAATTGCCGGGTCAGCACAATTAAAGGAGATCCCTCCTTTGTCCAGATCGTCTCATAGGCCTCCGCTGATTTGGCTGCCCGGAAAGGCACGATAAGGCCGCCCACCAGTACCTTACGGAAGAGATAAGGATAATCGATAACCCTCCCGTCCATCAGGAATTCCATTAAATAATTTCGTACATCCGGTACGGAGACGGAATCCGGTGATCCAAGATTCATTAAAAGGATGGCTCTTTTGGGAGAGGATGCTTTCATATAAGAATAATTTGCAAATATAGGCAGACTCAAAGATCAATTGTATAAATGACATTCTAATGACAGAAAAATTCGTTTTATAGGAACTCCTGCAAGTACTTTTGCGTATCTATTCCATAAGCTGAATAACAATGGGTAATAAGACCTCTGATATTTCCGGATTTTTCGTCGCTGGGATCAATTATAAAAAAACAGATGCTTCTATCAGGGGTCAGTTCGCTGTCAGCAATGAGCAATATGAAAAGATCCTGGCACTGGCTCCCGCTTACAATCTGAACGAATTATTCATTTTATCTACCTGTAACCGGACTGAAATATACGGGTTTGCAGAAGATGCCTCTCAGCTGATCGGGCTTCTCTGTAGTCAGACTATCGGCAATTCCACCACTTTTACGGAACTCGCTTATATAAAGAAGGGCCTGAATGCCATCGATCATCTTTTCCAGGTATCCGCCGGTCTCGACTCGCAGATACTGGGTGATTATGAGATCGTAGGCCAGATCAAACAAGCTGTACGTATTGCCCGCGAACATAATTCCATCGGGGCTTTTACCGAAAGACTGGTCAATTGCGTACTGCAATCCTCGAAGAGTATCAAGAATCAGACGACCCTGAGCGGGGGTACCGTCTCTGTGTCTTTCGCCGCCATTCAATTTATAAAAGAAAAGATGCAAGATGTTGCCGGCAAAAAGATCCTGCTGATCGGCGTCGGCAAGATCGGTCGCAATACCTGCCGGAACATCATAGATTACCTGGATACCCGGGATATTACGCTGATCAACCGCACGGAAGACAAAGCCGCCGGTCTGGCCGGGGAAATGGGCGTTCATTATGCCGCGCCGGAGCATACCGAAGCGTATGTCGCCTCTTCCGACATCATCATCGTAGCAACCAATGCCGAACAGCCGATCCTGCTTTGCTCTCACCTGGAAAACAAGGGAGATAAGCTGATCGTCGACCTCTCTATTCCCTGCAATGTGGAGAAATCCGCCGGCAGCCTGCCAGGCATCACCCTGGTAAATGTGGACGAACTATCCAGGCTGAAAGATGAGACGCTGCAGAAGAGAGAAGCGGAAGTGCCTAAAGCGAAGACCATCATAGCGGAACATATCTCCGAATTCATGGAATGGCAGGAGATGCGCAAGCATGTACCCGTGTTGAGAGCGGCCAAAACCAAATTAAAAGAACTCCATACCTGCCCCATATTTAGCCGGCTCTCCGGTGAATCCTTTCCGTTCACCACCCATACGGATCAGCAAATCCAGCGCGTAATTAACGGAATGGCTACCAAAATGCGCCAGCATAACCAGGGCGGTTGCCACTATATAGAAGCGATCAACGAGTATATCGCCAGCCCTGCGAATACTAAGAACTACTAATTCTCATCATGCAAAAAATGATCCGGATAGGCACCAGGGAAAGTCAGTTGGCTGTCTGGCAGGCCACACAGGTAAAAGAATTATTGGCCGAACAGGGAGTCGGCTCAGAACTGATCTATATCAAAAGTGAAGGGGATATCGATCTGAAGACGCCGCTCTATGAAATGGGCGTACAGGGAGTATTCACCCGCAGCCTCGACAGCGCCCTTCTGAATCAACGGATAGACATTGCCGTTCATTCCATGAAAGATGTGCCCACCCAATTACCAGAGGGCCTGCAAGAGGCAGCCATACTGAAAAGAGGTCCCGTCAACGATCTGCTCGTATACAAAAAAGATATTGATTTCCTGACGCGGAAGGAGCATATCGCACAGATCGCCACCAGCAGCATCCGCCGCAAGGCGCAATGGCTGCATAAGTACCCTACCCATCAGCTGCTCAATCTCCGGGGCAATGTAAATACCCGGCTGAAGAAACTGGAAACAGAAAACTGGGATGCCGCAATCTTTGCACAGGCCGGACTGGAACGTATTCACCTGCGTCCTGCCAATAGCCTGGTCCTGGACTGGATGTTACCGGCTCCCGCACAGGGCGCCATCCTGATCGTATGCAGACAGGAAGACGAGGGTGTTGTCAAAGCCTGCCAGCCCCTTAACCACCCCGATACGGCTCTTTGCACCCGGATAGAAAGGGAATTCCTGCGAACGCTGCTGGGAGGCTGCTCCACCCCGATCAGCGCCCTGGCAGAGGTGGAAGACGATGAGATCTATTTCAGAGGGCAGCTGTTGTCCCTGGATGGTTCCCGGAAAGTTGAGGTAGAGAAGATCCTTCCCCTGGAAAGAGCGGACGGATTAGGAAGGGTGGCAGCGGAGGAATTGCTGGAAAGGGGTGGCAAAGAGATCGCTGACAGCATACGCAGCGCAACCAGCAAGCCCGACGTAAAATAAATCCAGCGCAAAAGACAATGACGAGGAATGGCCGATCATAAACCACACATATTATCTACCAGGCCCATAGAGGCGGCTCTCCTCGAACAGGCGGCCGGAAAGGGCGTTATAATAGATACCCTTCCCTTCATTGTGACGGAGCCCATCGTAGACATAACGCTGCAAAGCCATATCCGGCAACTTGGCCGGCAACCGCTTGTCGTCGTATTCACGAGCATGAATGCCGTGGAGGCAGTAGCGGGCCTCCTGGAAAATCAATCCGAAGTTGCAGCGCACGGTATGCTCCCCTGGCGGGTCTATGCCATCGGTTATGCCACACAGCAGCTCGTCCTGCAACATTGGGGGCCGGCTTGCATCGCCGGTACTGCAGCCTCCGCCGCAGCCCTCGCCGACACGATCATTCGTCAGCGGGCTCCGGGAGTCACTTTTTTTTGCGGCGACCAGCGCAGAGAGGAATTACCGGAAAAACTACGGGAACAGGCCATCCCGGTGAATGAAGTGGTCGTGTACAGAACGATACAGACCTCTCATAAAGTGGAGCCCGTCTATGAAGGGATTGCTTTTTTCAGCCCCAGTGCCGTGCATAGCTTCTTTGCAAAGAACAGCGTCTCGTCCGGAACTATATTATTTGCCATCGGACAGACTACGGCCGATACGATCCGGGGCTACGCCCCGGATAATCATACGATTCTTAGCGGGTCTCCCGAAAAAGAGGTGTTGATCCGGCAGGTGATCGATTATTATAACAACCTATAAAACCGGGACCTGGAACCGGCATATTATTATGAATACATTCAAGAACGATCTGTTATTAAGAACTTTAAGAGGAGAACCCACAGAACGCACTCCCGTCTGGATGATGCGCCAGGCTGGCCGTTACCTGCCCGACTATATGAAGCTAAAAGAGAAATATTCTTTTTTCGAGCGTTGTCAGACCCCTGAGCTGGCTACAGCGATCACCATCCAGCCGGTAGAACAGGTAGGGGTAGATGCCGCCATCATCTTCTCGGATATTCTTGTAGTGCCGCAGGCCATGGGCATGGAAGTGCAAATGGTGGAAGGTAAGGGCCCGTTTTTACCGGACCCGGTGAGACAGATAAAAGATCTCGATAAGCTTCATTTACCGGACGTAGAAGAAAAGTTAGGCTATGTATTCGATGCGCTTCGCCTGACTAAGAAGACCCTCGACGGGCGAGTGCCGTTGATCGGTTTCGCCGGAGCGCCCTGGACCCTGCTTTGTTATATGGTACAAGGCAAGGGTTCTAAAACATTCGATGAGGCCAAGGCTTTCTGTTATACACAACCGGAGACTGCCCACCGGCTGCTCCAGATGATCACCGACACTACGATCGCTTACCTGAAGGGACAAGCCAAAGCCGGCGCAGACGTAGTACAGATCTTTGACTCCTGGGGGGGACTGTTGGGACCGGAAGACTTTGAGAACATTTCCCTGCGTTATATCCGCCAGATCGTAGCCGCCCTGAAAGAGGAAGCGCTCACGATCGTTTTTGCCAAAGGCGCCTGGCATTCCCTGGATAGTATGGCGGCGACCGGCGCACATGGTCTTGGCATCGACTGGTGCATCCGTCCGTCCATGGCCAGGCAACTGGCCGGACCGAAGGTTGTCCTGCAGGGAAATTTTGACCCTGCTAAATTATTGTCGCCCATTCCCGTGATCCGAAAGGAAGTCACTGCTATGCTGGATGCCTTTAAAGGGTCGCCGCATATCGCTAACCTGGGGCATGGTATTTTGCCCGATGTCCCTGTGGATCACGCAAGAGCATTTGTAGATACCGTGAAAAATTATCGCCCATAGGCCTAAGCTATCATAATGGAGCAACCTTCGACTATATTTAACAAGCCCGGACAGGATCCCTTCCGGGAGAAATGGATCCAATTCATTACTGCCTTGCAGGATCAGATCTGTAAGAGGTTGGAAGAGCTGGATGGAAGAGCTCTATTTGCGGCGGACGAATGGAAAAGGGAAGGCGGCGGCGGAGGCCTGACAAAAGTAATAGCAGATGGCGCTGTCATTGAAAAAGGAGGCGTCAACACTTCCGTTGTCTGGGGAGACGTCACCGAGCCCATGCGCGCGCAATTAAAAATCGAGGGGAGTGAGTGGTTTGCGGGCGGTCTCTCCCTGGTGCTCCATCCGGTCAATCCCTATGTTCCTACCACGCATGCCAACTGGCGTTATTTTGAAGTATATGGAGCAGATGGAAAGCTGACCGACCGTTGGTTTGGGGGAGGCGCTGATCTTACGCCCTATTATCTCTTTGAAGAAGATGCCCGGCATTTTCACCAGGCTTTCCGGGATGCCATGGATCCTTTTGGAAAGGAAAAGTATCCCCGCTATAAGGCATGGTGTGATGAATATTTCGTCAACCGCCACCGTGATAATGAGATGCGGGGCATCGGCGGCGTCTTCTACGATCATCTTCGGCCGGCGGATGCAACGGAGGCCGATCGGCTATTTGCCTTCCAGCAGGCAAATGGAAATGCTTTTCTGCCCGCCTATGTTCCCATCGTGGAGAAGAGGAAAGATACTCCTTATGGAGAGCGGGAAAAAGAATGGCAGGAGATCCGGAGAGGCCGTTATGTGGAGTTCAACCTGATCCATGATCGGGGGACCCTCTTCGGGCTGAAGACACAGGGGCGTACGGAAAGCATCCTGATGAGCCTTCCGCCGCGGGCCCGCTGGGGTTATAACTACCAGCCGGCGGCCGGAACACCGGAGGCCGCGTTGTTAGATGCCTGCCTGCATCCGAAGGAATGGATAGCCCTACCCCCCGCCCCCTAAAGGGGGAGCGGGAAGCCCGCTGATATAGCGAATGGATAAAATAAAATTTTTAAAAATATGTATCTGCAACGCCGCAACCGCATCTTACGTCAGTCTCCGGCCATCCGCTCGATGGTGGCCGAGACGGTCCTGACCCCCAATGATTTTATTGTTCCCCTGTTCATTGACGAAGGAACGGGCCTGGAATATGAGATCCCTTCCATGCCCGGATATTATCGCAGGAGCATCGACGGGACCGTGAAGGAAGTGAAGGAACTATGGAGCCTGGGTATTAAAAGCGTCCTGCTCTTTATAAAGTGCAGCGATGAGCTGAAAGACAATACAGGAAAAGAAGCCTGGAATGCCGATGGCCTGATGCAAAGAAGCATCAAGGCGATCAAAGCGGCCGTCCCGGAGATCGTCGTCATGACGGATGTGGCGTTGGACCCCTATTCCTCCTATGGGCATGATGGCATTGTAGAGAATGGGGAGATCGTGAACGATCCCACGGTGGAGGCCCTGGTAAAAATGAGCCTGAGCCATGCAGCGGCGGGGGCAGACTGGGTAGCCCCCAGCGATATGATGGATGGCCGCATCGGCGCCATCCGCAAAGGGCTGGAGGAAAATAATTTTACGAAGACCGGTATCATGGCTTATAGCGCCAAATATGCTTCCTGTTTCTACGGCCCTTTCCGCGATGCGCTGGATTCGGCGCCGGGATTCGGTGACAAAAAGACCTACCAGATGGATTATGCCAATCGCCGGGAAGCGATCAAAGAAGCACTCGCAGATATTGAAGAAGGAGCCGATATCGTCATGGTCAAACCAGGCCTTCCATATCTCGATATCATCCGCGAAATAAAGAATGCCGTGGATGTGCCGGTAAGCGCTTATAATATCAGCGGGGAGTATGCGATGATCAAAGCCGCGGCGAAAATGGGCTGGATCAACGAAGAAAAAGCAATTTTAGAGACGCTGACTTCCTTCAAAAGAGCCGGGGCCGACCTGATCGCTACTTATTTTGCCAAAGACGCCGCGAAACTGTTAAATAAATAAATCATACACATGTACGAAAAAAGCCAGCAACTTTTCGAAAGAGCCCAGCAAAGCATTCCCGGCGGCGTCAACTCTCCCGTCCGCGCGTTCAAAAGTGTAGGGGGAACACCTCTTTTTATGCAGAAAGCCAAAGGGGCTTATCTCTATGACGTGGATGGCAATCGCTATATCGATTATATCGCCTCCTGGGGTCCTATGATCCTGGGACATGCCTGGGAACCGGTGGTGGCGGCGATACGGGAATATGCGGCGTACTCCACGTCTTATGGCGCTCCCACCCGGCTCGAAGTGGAAATGGCTGAGCTTATCCGTAGTATGACACCGAATGTAGACCTCATCAGAATGGTCAGCAGCGGCACCGAAGCCTGTATGAGCGCTATCCGGCTGGCCCGGGGATATACCGGTCGCAATAAGATCATTAAGTTCGAAGGACATTATCATGGTCATGCCGACCCCTTCCTGGTAAAAGCTGGCAGCGGCGTGGCGACTTTCAATATTCAGACGGTGCCCGGCGTGACGCCCGGCGTAGCGCAGGACACGCTCACCGCCGCCTATAATGACCTGGACGCCGTGAAAAAGCTGACAGTTGCCCATAAGGGAGAGATCGCAGCCATCATCGTAGAGCCCGTTGCCGGGAATATGGGCTGTATCCTGCCTCAGCCGGGGTTCCTGGAAGGGCTCAGGGCGCTTTGCGATGTGGAAGGGATCGTATTCATACTGGATGAGGTGATGACCGGGTTCCGCCTGGCGCCCGGAGGCGCCCAGGAAAGACTGGGTATCCGCGCCGACCTGCTCACTTATGGTAAAGTGATCGGAGGAGGAATGCCTGTAGGAGCTTTTGGCGGCCGCAAAGAGATCATGCAGCATATCGCTCCGCTTGGCAATGTCTACCAGGCAGGTACCCTCAGCGGCAATCCCATTGCTATGATCGCCGGTTATACCCTCTTAAAAGAGCTAAAGAGCAATCCGGCTATCTACCGGGAGCTGGATGAGAAAGCCCTTTACCTGCGCAACGGTCTGGACAAAGTCCTGCGGGCCTGGGGGCAGCCTTACCAGATCAACCAACTGGGCTCTATGATCAGTATTCATTTCAGCGACCGCCCCGTGACAGATTTTGCCTCCGCCTCCGCCGCGAATAACGCCCGGTTCTCCACCTTCTTCCATGCTATGCTGAGAAGAGGCGTTTACCTGCCGCCTTCCGCCTTTGAAAGCTGGTTCCTGAACAATGCCCTGCAGCAGGAAGACCTGGATGCGACGGTAAAGGCGGTGAAGGAAAGTCTGGAGGAAATATAGCTTGTGCGATCAGGGCGAAATGGCTGTAACGATTAACATGGCTGTGACAGCCGGCAGGATCAACGCGGACCTCAGTGCAATAACAACTCACAAGGCTTCAATCCCGTATGCTTTTTAAAAGCAGTGGAGAAATGCGAGATGGAGGAATAGCCCAGCATGACAGAAACCTCCGTCACACTCAATCCTTTCTCATAGAGCAGGTAGCGGGCATGTTCCATGCGCTGGCTTTGGTAGAAATCGAAAATAGTCGTCCCGAACATCTCTTTAAACCCTTTTTTCAAATAACATTCGTTGATCGCTACTTTCCGGCTGAGTTCTTTAATAGTGAGAGGTTCGCCGATATGTTGCAACAGCACTTCCCTGGCTTTGATGATCTTTTCCCGGTCGGACTCATTCGCCAGGAACTTACACTGGAATCCTTCTACCTCTTTTTCTCCCAGCATGCATTCCAGGCTGTAGAGCAGGAGCATCTGGCTCTGGGCATTGATAAAGATATTTTCCAGGCTGTCCGTATAGCTATGATTGAGCAGGGTCTCCAATACCATCCGGGTCCTTCCGCAAAGGGACAGGATCTTGGAAAAGGAAGAGATGTGTTTAAAGTTCAGGATATCGTCGCTAAGCGTATTATCCAGTTTACGGGGCTTGCCGAATTGTGAAAGATGTACGGCGAGGAACCGGAAACTAAGAACATCTACCGTATCGATGCGTTCGGAACAGCCGGGAGAGGCATTGAGCTTGCAGGCATTGCATTCGATCTCTTTTTTCCGGCAGTATACGTTTCCGGCAATACAAAACCGCAGCTCCAGGTAGTTCTGCCCCGGATCGTCCTTTTTGTAATGATAGATCATCATCCCCATATCATCCAGGCTCCATTGCGGGTGCCGGTCATATCTTTTGATGGTATATTGCACAGAACCGGGTATATGACGCTCTCTTTCATCCAATAAGGCCAGTTCATCCTGCATGACAGGTTGCTTATAAGCCATCATCAATATATCCGGGGCCTGGTACATAATTCCGCAAATTTAGGTGAGAAACGTGAATTATCCGGAATTCAACTTGAATATTGGGCCTTCTGCCTCCTGCAAAGGCCCAATACCCGAAATTTTGACAAAATGATGACGCTGACGCCCCAAAATCGCTGTCAAAACCTCCCGATCCGCACGGACGAAAAAGGAGGGTCCGGCAAAGGGAAAAACTATCCCCAAAATTCACACAGGCACCCTGGTAAATGGGGATATTAAAACCGGTGGAACCCCTTATTTTTCGTACATTTGCCCACCTTATTAATTTATTGTTAACTAGAAGATTCCATTATAAATATGAGTGAAATAACACCGGAAATCCTGACTCCCGCCAGCAACGGATATGACGCAGACAGTATCCAGGTTCTGGAAGGTTTGGAAGCCGTTCGTAAACGCCCTGCGATGTACATCGGGGATATCGGTGTGAAAGGCCTTCATCACCTGGTATACGAGGTAGTGGATAACTCCATTGACGAGGCCCTTGCCGGCTATTGTAAGAACATCAACGTCACCATTTTCGAAGACAATTCCGTACGGGTGGAGGATGATGGCCGAGGTATCCCTACCGGCATGAACACCAAGGAAAAAAAGAGCGCCCTGGAAGTGGTTATGACCGTCCTGCATGCGGGGGGTAAATTCGATAAGAACACCTACAAGGTTTCCGGCGGTCTCCATGGGGTGGGGGTAAGTTGCGTAAACGCCCTGAGCAGCGACCTGAAAGTGATCGTTCAGCGGGAAGGAAAGGTATTCGAACAGGAATATAAGATCGGTGTCCCTCAATACCCGGTCCGGGAAATAGGTGTCAGTGATAAAACAGGCACCAGCGTTCAATTCTGGCCCGATAACAGCATCTTCATCACAACGATCTATAACAAGGATATCCTGGAAGGCCGTCTGCGGGAACTGTCTTTCCTTAACCGGGGAGTCCGTATCATCCTGAACGATCTGCGTGAAGTAGAAGAAGATGGAAGCACTTACGTCAAGACCTTCTATAGCGAAGGGGGGATTGTCGAATTCGTGGAGATGCTGGATAAGAATGCCGGCCGGAGCCCCCTGATCCCCACGGTGATCTTCGTGGAAGGCCGGGATGAAACTACGAATGTGGTCGTTGAAGTAGCCCTCACCTACAATGACAGCTATAGCGAACACATTTACTCCTACGTCAATAACATCAATACGATCGAAGGCGGAACCCATGTGGCAGGCTTCCGTCGCGCCCTTACCCGGGTATTCAAATCCTATGGGGACAAACAGGGCCTTTTCGAAAGAGCCAAGGTGGAGATCGAAGGAGATGACTTCCGGGAAGGCCTGAGCACGATCATTTCCGTAAAGGTGCCGGAACCTCAGTTCGAGGGACAGACCAAGACCAAGCTGGGGAACAATGAAGTGAGTGGCGTGGTTGACTCCACCGTTTCAAAAGCATTGAATGACTACCTGGAAGAAAATCCCCGGGAGGCCAAGAACATCATTCAGAAAGTGATCCTTGCCGCCCAGGCAAGGTCCGCTGCCAAAAAGGCCAGGGAACTGGTTCAAAGAAAAAGCGTGCTCAGCGGAGGTGGATTGCCCGGTAAACTGGCGGATTGCTCCGAAAGGGACCCTGAAAAATGCGAATTGTACCTGGTCGAAGGAGATTCGGCAGGTGGTACGGCCAAACAGGGCCGCGACCGCAGCTTTCAGGCCATCCTGCCTTTAAGGGGTAAGATCCTCAACGTGGAGAAAGCGATGGAGCACAAAATCTACGAAAACGAGGAAATCCGGAATATGTATACGGCGCTGGGCGTAACGGTAGGAACAGCCGATGACCCCAAGGCCCTCAATATTGTCAAAGTACGCTACCACAAGCTCATCATCATGACCGATGCCGATGTGGATGGCAGTCATATCGCCACCCTGATCCTCACCTTTATATATCGTTATATGAAGGAACTGGTAGAGCAGGGTTATATTTACATCGCCCAGCCGCCACTGTACCTCGTTAAAAAAGGGAAAGAGCAATCCTACGCCTGGAATGAAGAGCAGCGGAAATTCTGGGTGGAGAAGCTGGGTGGAGGAAAAGAAGACAGCGTCACTGTTCAGCGATACAAAGGATTGGGGGAAATGAATGCCAATCAGCTATGGGATACCACGATGAATCCCGATACCCGCACTTTGAAACAGGTAACCATCGAAAGTGCTGCGGAAGCCGACCGGATCTTCAGCATGCTGATGGGAGATGAAGTAGCGCCAAGACGTGATTTCATTGAATCCCATGCGAAATATGCGAAGTTGGACGTATAGGAATGTGCCGGAGATGCGCTTTTAGAAATTTAGCGCATCTCCGGCAAAGGGCTAATGTCGGTCCTTCGGACAAGACGCTTCCAGCGTCTTATGTGCCGGAGGGCCAAAAACTTTTTCCGGCAAAATCAGGCAAAATCAGTAATATTACAATATTTCGTACTAACCAGAATTGCAATTAGCAAGCATTAAATCAATTAATTATGTCAGAGGTAACACTTACGGCCTACAATGTAAAGACGAAAGAAAAAAACGTACCTATAAAGGATGCGGTTATCACAAAGACTGCTAAAGGCGCCTATATGGCCCAGGGAAATGACGGTAAAGGCAACAAGCTGACTACCTTGCTGGGAGAAGAAAAAGCGCTGGCAGCCATCAAGGCCGGTATCGCAAAACAAGGCTGGTAAAATATGCCGGAGATGCGCTTTTAAAAATTCAGCGCATCTCCGACAAAGTTCTAATGTCCCGGCTCTAATGTCCCGAAAGGGCGTTCCTGATCAGATAAAGTCCAGGTAAGCAGACTGCCTGCCTAAAATGCTTTTATCGTCAGCTCCGAGCCATTTATGTAAGAGAGTGGCATAGACGTCTTTAAAATCGACCTGGTATTTTAAATCCCCCTCTGCCAGGTTATCCAGGTCAGGTAAGCTATTGATCAGTCCTTTCTGCTGTAACCCTCCACCGATCATAAACATCGTATTGGCTGTACCATGGTCTGTACCGCCGCTGGCATTTTGTGCCACTCGCCGTCCGAATTCGGAGAAGGTCACCAGGAGACTGTCCTCAAACCGGTGATTGGCCTTCATATCAGCCGCAAAAGCCGAGACCGCATCATTCAATTCCGTAAATAGACGTTGCTGCTGTGCAGCCTGGTTTACATGCGTATCAAAACTCCCCAGGGAAAGATAATATACCCGGGTATTGATATCGGATAGGATCAGCGAAGCAATGGTATGCAGGTTCCTGCCCAATTCCGTAGCCGGATAGGCTGCTGAAGAAGGGCGTAATTTACTTTGTTCAAAAATATAGTCGGCGCCGGACAAAGTCTCCGCCATCGTCTTGTACAGGTAATCCACCGGCTGCTCTGCCGTATGTACGCCTGCAGCTGATCTCCCTGTCGCCGCGCCCTGATGCGCCGCAACGATGTCCCTGAAATAATTTTCATGACTGGCTGTATACAACCGGCGGGGATCTTTGAGCGCCATCCCCTTGATCTGCTCTCCTTTTAAAGCCAGGCTCACCACATCATCGATCTCCAGCACCTGCGTGGGTTTTTCACAACCGCTGCATTGAGCATCCAGATAACGCCCCAGCCAGCCTGTCGACAGAAACTGGCGGCTATCGCTGGCCGTCTGCCAGATATCCATGCTCCGGAAATGCGAACGGTCGGGATTAGGATATCCCACACTGCTGAGAATACCCAGGCTGCCGTCATCATATAACCCTTTCAGTCCGGCAAGCGCAGGATGCAGCCCCACTTCCTCCGTTATCAGGGCGGTCTTTGCTTTTTCGATGCCCAGGTGGGGGCGGGAACGGTAATAAATGTCATTCCGTACCGGGATCACCGTATTGAGGCCGTCATTCCCACCGCTGAGCTGGAGTATGATCAACACCTTATTGCCCGGCGGCACGACCATAGGCCGCTCAAAAGCCTTTAAAAACCGGGGCAGAAACAAAGAAGCCGTAGCCAATGATCCTGCCTGAAGAAATTTTTTCCGATTCATGGATTGATTTTTGGAGCCGGCGGATCGATGGACCAGCGGGCGATGAGCCCGCCCCAGCCGAACACCCGGCAGATCGTGAATAAAATGGGGGCGGCCCTAACACAATTGATACTCCGGCGTACTCATCAGCCGGATTGTCGCCGCCTTGATAAACTCCTCGCGGTTATCCCCATTAGCATATTTTTTCACCAGGGCCTCTCCGGTATCGGAAGGCGTTTGCAATACGACGCTGCCGATCGTTGCAAAGAGCTGCTCTGCCGGCACCTGCTCAAAGCGCTTCAGGTAAGGCGCCCAATCGATCTGAGCCCGGATCACCTGGCCACGGGGGCGATCGGGTCGGACGGACTCTTCAGAGCGGACGGATTCCGCGAGACGGCGAGATCCTTCGGGCGGCTCATGCATGCCCATCATCTGGTCATCGTCGTCCTTCGGCTTCAAATGGAATTCACCGGATGCATAAATGAGCTCCGGGATCCGCAGTCTGAACATCAGCGTAGAGCTGTCGATCCAATTAGTGCCGCCAGGCCATCCCGCTACATTGGGAGGATAGAATAACAACTGTCCCAGCAGACGCTGCAACGATATTTGCACATCTTCGTTTTCGATCTTCATAGGCAGCAGCCGGCGGATTCCCGCTAAAAGGTCTACCGGTGATTTGATCCGGCTCCCGACATTACGAGCATCATACCACCAGTCGCTATGAAAAATGTCCTGCAACAAAGAAGGGATATCGTAGTTACTTTGGTACCATCGCTCAGCCAGGCCCTGCACTCTTGTCTCATCCACCTCTTCATTCACCAGGTAGCGATAGAGCTTACGGGTAATATAAATAGCGGTCTGCCTTTGTTCCAGCAACAGGTTCAGCACATCGTCGCCGTCAAACCGGCCCGTCTTACCCAACACCGTCTTTTGTCTATCGTCATGCTGGCCCCTCCGAAAAATGAATTCTCCGTTCAGGCCGGCGCCCCAGCCTGTAAAAGCACGGGCGGACTCCTTGACATCCTCTTCCGTATAATGACCCCGGCCCATCGTGAAAAGCTCCATCACCTCCCGGGCGAAATTTTCATTCGGATGATCTTTTTTATTTTGGTTATTGTTCAGAAAATTAAGCATGGCTGCACTCTTGGAGACCTCCTTCAGGAGATCCCCGAAATTTCCCAGGGCACCCTTGCGGATCGTATCCAGCAATAGCTGCTGATAAAAAATATTCAGGTTGCGGGAAGCAAAATGCCCGTGCCAGAATAAAGCCATCTTCTCTCTCAACTGTGCATCGCTATTGACCATTTCATTCAACCAGGCCAGGTTCAGGCTCTTGATATCCTGCTGCGATTGCTTGCGGAATTGCGTCTTCTCCTCCGGCGACAATTCTTTACGCTGCATAGAGGATGTATCGCCCGCACCCATGACCAGGCCTTTCAGGGTATTGTCCGCTACATCCAGGTAAGCCACAGGTCGCTCAGCAGCCTTCCACAACGCCTCTGTAAAGGATTCTTGTGTCCGGGAGGTCAATGCAGTCAGATCTTCAGCCATAGGTCCGAACCCTGCCCGCCAGAATAAATGTTGATTCTTCCGTTGATTAGAAAGGTCCATGCTTGCCATTTGCCGGTTGGACCCCGAAGCCGGTTGAAAGTTTAACGGCGTCGCCGAATTAAGAACCCAGCAATACCTTGATGCCCACGGCAAAACCAAAGTTATTGCTAAGGCTGGTCGATATGGCAAAGTTATTTGACCTGGCTGTCGAAAGCACGTCATTATTAGCGCCTGTGGTACTGGCGTTCTTTGAATGAACATAATTGACGTCCACCAGGTTGGCAAATCCCGTTTCCAATTGCACCCGTTTGGTGATGGCATAGGCAATGCCGGGATAGAAGCTCAGGTCGAAAGAATAGCCTTTGATGTCGTTATAGGGGTATGGAGCTCCATCCATCTGGTTTTTCTGCGTGTTGTAACTTCCGCTCAGCCGGGTCTGCATAAAGATAGCAAAGCCGCTGCCCAGGGGCTTGTACTTGCGGAGGAAAACACCCGCTCCGTAACTGTATATTTTATTTGTATAGCTGCCTGTGCCGGAACCCTGGGTACTTTTCGAACCCGTAAAGTTCAGATCGAAGCCGGCCAGCAGATTATCTTTTATTGCTTTGCCGATAGAAGGGGTAATGTTGAAATAAGTCTGTTTATACGCAGGATTGAGATTATTATTGTCGGTCGTTGTCTTTTGCGTATTGAAACTCAGCGTGCCTCCCAACAGGATATCCCCTTTTTTGATCTGGGCCTGGCTGGCATAAGCAATGACAAAAAACCAACTCTCCTAATGGCATTGAGCTCTTTCACAAACATTTATGTTAAGGCTCCGCCAATAAAGAAAACTCCCGGTCACCCGGGAGCGAAATTTTAATGCCGCTTTAATTTTTTAATGTGTGTTTAATCTTTGAAATCTGCGCCGCTCCTTAAATCCGCGATGCGTCTTAAATCTGCGCCGCTCCTTAAATCTGCGATGCTCCGAAATAAGCATGCAAGGCTGCAGGCAATTCAATGGAATTTTCCCGCTGATGATTTTCCAGCAGGCAGGCGACGATCCGGGGCAGCGCGAGAGAGCTGCCGTTCAGGGAATGCAGCAGCTGCGTTTTTCCTGTGGTATCTTTAAACCGGATCTTCATACGATTCGTCTGGAAAGCCTCGAAATTGCTGACGGAGCTTACTTCCAGCCATTTCTCCTGCGCTGCGCTGTATACTTCGAAATCATAAGTCATAGCAGAGGTAAAGCCCATATCTCCACCGCATAACCGAAGAATACGATAGGGAAGATCCAGGGATATCAATAGTCTTTCCACATGCTGCACCATTTCTTCCAGTATATCGTAACTCTTTTCCGGATATACGAGCTGTACCAGCTCGACTTTATCGAACTGGTGCAGGCGGTTGAGCCCGCGTACGTCTTTTCCATAGCTGCCCGCTTCCCTGCGGAAGCAGGGAGTATAAGCGGTCATCCGGATAGGGAGCTGGGTCTCCTTTACGATTTCATCCCGGTAGATATTCGTCACCGGCACTTCCGCCGTCGGGATCAGGTATAAATTATCTTCCCCTACATAATACATTTGTCCTTCTTTATCCGGCAATTGGCCCGTGCCTCTGGCGGAAGCTTCATTGACCATAACAGGGGGCTGGATCTCCGTATAACCCGCAGCCGTATTAAAGTCGAGAAAGTACTGGATCAGGGCTCTTTGCAGTCTGGCTCCTTTTCCGATATACACCGGAAAGCCGCTGCCGGTGATCTTATTGCCTAATTCGAAATCGATCAGGTTGTATTTTTTGGCCAGATCCCAATGAGGCTGGGCTCCTGCCGGTAAGGCAGGTTTCCTGCCCCCTTCCCGGATCGTAACATTATCCTCGGGTGTCTTACCGGGAGGCACGGCCGCCGCCGGAAGGTTGGGCAGCCTGATCAGGGTGGTATTCAACTGCTCTTCCACTGCAGCCAGCTGTTCAGCGATAGGCGTCAGGGATGCTTTTAGAACAGCCACCTCCAGTTTCTTCTCCTCCGCCTGTTCTTTCTGGCCCTTGCCCATCAGCTGACCGATCTCTTTGGAATGGGCATTTATCTTGGATTGGATGGTATCGGATTCCAGTTGTAGCTTCTTACGCTGATCGTCCAGGCCGACGATCGTATCTACCAGGTCTGTCTCCTTAAAATTCCGGACGGTCAATCTCTCCTTTACGAACTCCACATTTTGACGGATAAATGCCACTTGTAACATCTTGCTGATTTTTGGCAAAGGTAACAATGTAAAAGTGTAATTTCACCACAAAACTGCTATATGATAGACCCTACTATGATCACCACCAGCACTGTATTGGAAGGATACCGCATCACCCGGAGCCTGGGCGTTGTACGGGGAATTACCGTACGCTCCCGCAGCCTGCTGGGAAATTTAGCCGGAGGGCTGCAGACCTTGCTGGGAGGCCAGATCTCCATTTATGTGGAACTCTGCGAGAAGACCCGGGAAGAAGCTTTTCAGTATATGATGCAGCACGCTGCCGAGCGGGGCGCCAATGCCATTATCAACATGAGGTACGATGCCAACGAGGTCATGAACGGCGTAACGGAAGTGCTGGCTTATGGGACGGCGGTAGTAGTAGAGAAAATTTAGGCGGCCAGAGGTACAGGGAGTTGCCGGGCCCTCTTATTTCTGGTAAAGGCTGGTCTTATTCAGATCGATACAATAATCAGTGACCCATTCCCCTGCAACATCCACATAGATGATATTGGGCTTGTTCCTGCTATTCACCAGACCCTTGCCGATCCATTCATTCAGCTTTACAGGCAAATATTTGTTCCCATCCAGAGACAGGTTTACAATACTCTGGTGTTTGCGGATAACATTCGTCAATAACATGGCTCCGTTAACCAACGCGTTGGTCTTTTCATCCTGGAAATCGTTGCAGATCATGGCAGCCTCATCGCTGCTCTGTGTCAGCTGCCAATCCAGTCGCACGAGATCATTTTTATTCGTTCCTTCAGCAAGGGTATGAAAGAAAGATTCCTGCCGGGCTAAAAATTTACCGATCTGATCGGTCGCCGCATATTCCCTTCTGAAATTGACAAAAGCCCCGCTCTTATCCCCGATGGTACAGGAATCGATCAGCCCGTCCGGCCGGGAATAATGCTCAAAAGTAATGATCACTTTGCCCGCCAGCTCTTTCAAAGGGACGGCATCGATCTCCCGGCTATCCCTTTTGTAGACAAGGTCCTTCCCCAGGCCATTGAGGATCTGATCGGCCAGCTTGTTCACGGGCGTCTCTCTTTCGCAAAAATGACTAAAAGTCAGCAGCACCACTTCCCCCTTATTCTTCCGGAGGAAATTCCGGATCGCATCCAGCAGGGTCTGCAATTTCTCCCCATATCCTCCTCCGATGGCATCGGCCATACAATCCGAGGAGCAATGTTTGGTATAGAGTGTGTCCCGGTAGCGGCCCACCCGCAGATCGAACATGCGAATACCCGCGTTCAGCTGGCCCGCGACGGGAAGGGTCTGGGTCAATGTATTACAATCATTGATCGTGCCGCTCTGCGAGCCGCCGGCGCCACTCAACACCGACATGCCCGCATCGTGCGAGCCGGGCACCACGATGTCCCGGAGCGTATACCCGCCTTTTGAAGGCAATAGCAGATCCTTCATCCAGGAGGCAGGATTATAATTCGAGAAATAACTCAGGTATAATTTTTTATTTTCCCCGGTATAAGCCAGGGCAAAATTATTTTCATCCACGATGCAAATGGAGACGGGATCGTTGGTCGTAAAATAGCCTGGCAAGGCCGTTTGCTTTTCCGGAATAACCGAACTTCCCCCGGTCGTATAATAGATTCTTTTATCCTTGTCCGGGCCTTTCCAGATGTAAAATAGCCTTGACTGGTTCCATACCTGGTAAACGGCGGGAGCCGCCCCTGATTTTGCCGGTCCCAGCGGTAGAGAGGCCTTCCAGGTATTCGTCCGGATATTATAATCCGTGCAGTACACGCCCTGCTCCTTATATCCCCGCCAGCAGAACCTCGCTACCGTATCATTCAGGTTTACGACAAATGGATAATCGGCGGAACTCCCGGCCTTGACGAGGAGAAGAGGGCAGGCCGGGAAAAGGCCATCTTCTCCGGGTTCAAGGAGCGCATATACGAGGTGTTGTTTATCGGCCGCATGAGAAGCCAGCAACACTTTTCCTCCGATGGCCGCCGAAGTGATGCCGAGGGCCAGTTTCGACTGGTTCGCAAAAGAAAGGGTATGGATCTCCGTAAGATCGAATGCCGTATCCGACCGGTTGAGTATATATTTCAGCGTTCCATCCCCCCCGATCCAGAATAGGTACAGCCGGTCGTTCAATACCCGCAATACCGGGGCAAAAGCCGTATGTTCCTGTTCAATGATGCCTTCCGGATGCGAATAAGAAGTATCATAGTGCCTGCCCAGGTAGCAAACATGTACCCTCCCTGGCTTACCGGGCTCTTTCCAGGTGACAAAGTACCCTCCTTTAAAATTAGTGATATCGATCGCTTTGTCCGTACCGGCATCCGGAAGCAGGATCCGGGGGGCAGTAAAGCTCAGGCTCTGGGCCGCTGCATCTTTCGGGAATGGGTAACCGCCCGAAAGGAGCAGCAACGGGAGCGCCAGCTGGTAGAGCACTCTTTTCATATCGAAAAAATTATATCCTTAATTTATTGAAAAATGATAAAGGAAAAAAATTGGATTATTCCTGTTTCTTATATATTTTAAAAGTAATTTGAATTTCCAAAACCATTCCCATGAAGCAGCGATTTATCTCCTTATTCCTGCTGGCCTTTTCCCATGGCCTGTCCCTGATCGCCCAAGACGCCAACTACTGGTCATCTGATTATGGCCCGGGCGGTTTTCTGACACCGGGCGCCGTCATCGCCTATAACAGGGACAGCGGGGTGCTGTTCTTCAACCCTGCCTTGCTGGCTTACACCAATAAGAGCAGCGCCAGCATCACCGGTAACATTTACCAGTATGAATCTATCCGGATCAAAGACGCGGTCGGCGCCGGCCTGCCCCTTTCATCGACCGGCGGAAGCATTATCCCGCAAATGGGGGCCGGCAGTATCGCCATCCATGGCAGCAAGCCTTTTGTCATCGGGTATGCCCTTATCCGCAACCCCGTATCCTCCTTCCAGGCGACGCAACGAAAAGATGCGAAGCAGAATGTCCTGAACGACTCGTATAGTCCCGGACCGGAATATTATGTAGGGCAGTATTCCTTAGCCAATTCCATTACCGAAACCTCCGGGATCCTGAGCGCCGGGCTCAAGCTTACGTCCGCCTTATCTGTCGGGCTTTCTGTGGAAGGGCAGATACGTAAACAGACCTATTCGGAGGACTTTAGTTCAAGGGCCTTATACAATACGGGAACGGACACCCTCTTTCCTCCCGTAGCCAGCGCCACCTATAATTACCTGGCGACCTATACGCATATCGGCGTGAGATTCAAGGGAGGGCTCTCTTATAATGCTGCCGGTCATCATGCAGGTCTGCTGATCTCTTCACCCCTCCTGCATATACTGGGAAGGAGCACCCTCTATGCTGATAACGAGGTAAATGACCTGAGAATAGCGGATAATTTAAACCTCAACCTGCTGGCCAATACCCGGCAGACCGGCCTGGGCGCCCGATGGAAATCCCCGGTAAGTCTGGCGCTGGGATATGCCTATGATTACAGCAGCAGCGGGCAGATCTATTTTGTAGCCGAATATTTCGCCAGGGTAAGCAACTATAATATCATTACCCCCAGAAGTGATTATTTTCTGCGGCCGGACACCGGTGATAATAACAGCAACACCACCGCCCTGCTTAAACTCAGGGATGCCCATAAGGCGCTGGTCAATTTTGCGATAGGGCTTAGTTTTCCCGTTACTCCTGCCGTCCTGGGTTATTGTTCGTTCCGGACGGATTTTAGCTATGCCGATAGAACATTGTCTAATAACGAGGATGGATTTGCCGCCAATACTTCTTATTGGAACAACTGGCATCTGCAGCTGGGAGCCAATTTCAAGAAAAGGAAATTCAATTTGCGGCCCGGCCTGCTCTTGTCTTATGGGACCACCAGTAAATACATGCAGCCGGTAAATTTCGACAATCCCAGCGAAGTGAACACATTACTGGGAGATCCCCACCCTGTGAGGGCGTCCCGGTTCTCCGCAGGGCTGATGCTTTCCTATATCCATAATTTGTAGAGAAGCCTATCTTTGCCCCATGCAACAAGCACAAGATGATCTGCAAACCCGGTGGTGGAACCTGGAAGCCAGTTTGGTCGAGCGATTTGGGAAGAAGCCCGATATGGAAACCATTTTATTTCTCATCGGGGTTCAGGAGTTCGGTGATATCCGGAAGAAATTCTCCAAAGAACAGAAGCAGGACCTCATGCATATTGCCGTCTGTTCCCTGTTCCGTCAAAGCGGGTATTATGAGCTGGAGGCAGTGGATGAAGATGGCTGGCCCCATTTCCGTCAGCTCAAAGCCCTGCCGGAAATGGACCTCCGTGAGCAGGAGAACTTCATGAAAGACCATATCTTATTGTATTTTGAACAGGCGGATCTTCAACCGGAGTGAATATGCTAAAATGGCTGTTGGCCGCTGGTATGCTGGCCCTTACTTTTTCCTGTAACCCCCGGCTGACTAATGGCCTTCGGAAAAACGATCTTCATAAGGATATGGAGATAACGACTACCAGGGGGATCCTGCTGCTCCGTCTTTCGGATTCCACCCCTCTGCACCGCGATAATTTCCTGCTCCTCGTGAAGAAAGGGTATTATGATGAAGAAAGGGTATTATGATAGTGTCTTATTCCATCGTGTCATTCAACGTTTTATGATCCAGGGAGGCGATCCGGATAGCCGGCAGGGCCATCCGGGCAAGCCCCTGAGCCAGGGAGGCTCCGGCGGACCTGGCTATACGATTCCGGCCGAATTCCGTTCTTCCCTTTTCCATAAGAGAGGGGTGCTGGCAGCCGCCAGGACCGGGGATGACGTCAATCCCCTGAAAGCCAGTAGCGGGAGCCAGTTTTAACGGTTGGCGCCGAAGTCTCACTGAAATTTAGCCTCCTGGCGCCAACCCATTAATGATGGGCCTTCGGCCGGCGGACCTGTGGTCCGCCTTTGTACAAGGCCGGGTATTTACAGACCGGTCACTGGACTCCGTGGAGACTTACCGTCTAAAGGGGCGAAAAATACCACCAGAACAAAGAGCGGTTTATAAGACGATCGGGGGCGCGCCCCATCTCGATCAGAACTATACGGTGTTTGGGGAAGTGATAAAAGGCATGGATGTGGTGGATTCCATTGCGGCCTCTCCTACCAGCGGGCCGCCTTCTGACCGGCCATTGAAAGATATCCGCATTCTGAAGGCGAAACTGGTAAGACGGCGGAAGTAAATAATTAACGGGGGGGCCGTCTTAATTCGCTCTCTTTTTTGTAATCTTTGCAGCATAAAAAAACAGATACCATGAACTTCCCTGAAAATTTACGTTACACGAAAGATCATGAATGGATAAGATTGGAGGCTGGTAATGAAGCAGTTATCGGCATCACGGAGTTTGCCCAACAGGAATTGGGAGACATTGTATATGTAGAGATCGAGACAGTGGGGAAGCCGCTGGCAGCAGAGACAGTATTTGGGACGGTGGAAGCTGTAAAGACCGTTTCCGACCTGTTCTTACCCCTGGCCGGCACCATCACGGAAGTCAACCCCGCACTCGCCGCCTCTCCGGAACTGGTGAATACAGACCCTTATGGTGCGGGCTGGATGGTCAAAATCACCCTGGATAACCCTGCCGACCTGGACAAATTAATGGATGCTGCCGCATACGGTAACATTGTGCACTGATTTTTTTTTCTTTACTTTAGTGTAACCATTTAAGAAGCCATTGGGAATACCTATTACCTATACAGAGCGGGAATTAGTGCTGGCCTTGAAAGAAAGGGATAATCAAGCCTTTAATTTCCTATATGACAACTACGCAGGGGCACTTTATAGCATTATAAAACAGATAATTACGGATAATGCGGAGCTGGCCAGCGACGTCTTGCAGGAAGTCTTTATCAATATCTGGCGTAAGATCGAAACCTATGATCAGACAAAGGGTCGTTTATTCACCTGGATGCTGAATATAGCCCGGAATGCCTCTATTGATACCCTTCGATCTAAAAGTTATCAGAACTCTCAAAAAAACCAGGAATTACCGGATAACGTATATAAGAGCGTAGCCAGCCAAACCACCCTGATGAACGTCGATAATATCGGCTTAAAAAAGGTACTGGAGAAATTAAAGGCGGAACATCGGATTTTGGTGGAATTGGCTTATTTTAAGGGCTTTACGCATGAGGAGATCGCAGAAATGATGAGTATCCCTCTTGGTACCGTAAAGACCCGGATCAGAAATGCGTTATTACAATTAAGAGAATATTTACAGTAAAGTGAACGTAAAAGAATACATATCGAGTGGCATCATTGAAAGCTATGTAATGGGCCTGGCCAATGAGTCGGAAAGGACTGAATTTGAGCAACTTTGTACTCAATATCCCGAATTAGTAGCAGCTCGCCGGGAATTTGAGGAAAGGCTGGAGCATCATGCGTTTGAAAACGCTGTGCCTCCACCGTCGATGGTTAAGGTGAAAGTGATGGATTCAATTTCACCAAAAATAATCAACATGGAAAATTCAAAAGCCCCCGTTCGTAGTTCAGGCGGGCTGCGGTTCGTAGCCGCGGCTTCCGTTATTCTTTTGATCGGCCTGGCCTGGTTTAGCTACCAGTCCCATAATAAGCAGGATGAAGCGCTGCAAGAGTTGAAGAATACCAACCTGGCTCTCAAGGAAAAGCTGGATACTACCCAGAATATCCTGAATAAGATCGTTGCGGAGCAGAAAGATGTGGTCAGCAACCCCAATGTAACGGTGGTTAACATGGTCGGAACACAGACCGCTCCTAAGTCTTCCGCCAATATTTATTGGGATTCCACTTCTTCCAACGTATTCCTGGTCGTGAAAAATATGCCTAAGCTGCCTTCTGATCAGCAGTATCAGCTATGGGCCCTGATCGACAATAAACCTAAGGATCTGGGTGTTTTTGACGCCACTGACGATAAGGTGATTTTAAAAATGAAGAATACCCAGAAGGCCCAGGCTTTTGCCATCACGATCGAGCAAAAAGGCGGAAGCCCTTCTCCTACCCTTCAAAAAATGCAGTCACTGGGTAAAACACGTCAGTCGCAATAAAACGCCACAGGCGTTTTGCGCGAAGCGCCATCATTAGAGCAGACCTGAAGCTGACTTCAGTCAGCTTCAGGAAATAAGAGTAGACTGAATCTGAGCCCGAGCGATCCCCCCCAATCCCCCACAGGGAAAAAAAATCTACAGATATAGCAAAAAAAGTCCCATTTTTAGGGACTTTTTTTATTATAGACCCTTTGTAATACTATGATCCCTTTTTTGAAAAAATACTTCGGAAACATCTTTTTCCCTATCCTCTGGACGCTGATCATTGGAATCCTGCTGGCTATGCCTGGTTCCATGCTGCCCAGCGAAAGTCATTTTTCCATTCCCCAGTTCGATAAGGTTGTTCACATCAGTCTGTTCGGAGGTTTTGTTTTTCTCTGGAACCTGTATCTGAGTGGCCGGTCCATCCCTCTCTCCAGGTTGTTGGGCCTGTTCTTTTTTATCTTCCTTCTTGCTGAAGCTTATGGAATTGGAATGGAATACGTGCAGAAATACTATATCCCTGGCCGTGATTTCGATGAGGCCGATATCATAGCCGATATGATAGGAGCTGGCATTGCCTATGGGATCAGCAATATTTTTTTAGTGGTGTATGCAAAAAAATAGACCCCTGTGGAAACAGGGGTCGTAACCAAAACTAACTGCTTATGAGAAAATTGACTGCTTTATGTGAGTCAAATAGAAAAGACTAATTACATACTAACAACGCAAAACAGGTGCCAATATTATCCACTTTCTCACCACACTTCTTCACTCTTCTTTATCACCTGTCAAAATTACGTACCAAATCAATCTGCCGGATTCTATTGAAAGAGTAATAACATTTATTTAGCATTCGCTCTTTTAAGATAGAAAATTTCCTGATCTATAGCAAATTTTAGCGGTTTTTTTTTAAAGAACTACTTTATATAAGACAAATAACGGAGTAGTAAGTTTAAGGGGAGTCCGTTAAAGGTTTGTTACGAATGGACGGGATTCCCGGAAACCGCCTTCAGCGGTTCATTGAGTCCATTGAAAGACATCGTGGTCCGAAATAATATATCCCGTCTCCCGTAAACAGCTAATGATGGGGAACTTCGTCGGAGCCTCATTCCTCGCTCCTCCTTGTTGAGCTTCGCTCGTACCCTTCGTCCGAGCCTTCGCTCGTTCCTCGGGTACCTTCGCTCCGCCCGGTTGGGCCAGCCACCTGTGGCGGCTCTTGCAAAGATGAGGGCCGGCTTAATTCTGCCGCGCCATTTTCTCCGCATTTTCCGCGAACTGCAGGGCATCGATAAACTCCTGGATATTACCATTCAGGACATCATCGAGGTTATATACGGTCAGGCCGATACGGTGGTCGGTAACCCGTCCCTGGGGGAAGTTATAGGTCCGGATCTTGGCGCTCCGGTCCCCGGTGCTTACCAGGCTTTTACGATGGCGGGCGATCTCTTCTTCCTGTTTACGCACCTGTTCTTCGTATAGCTTGGTCCGTAACATCTGCATCGCTTTCTCCCGGTTGCCCAGCTGGCTTCGTTCCGTCTGACAGACGACGACCACTCCGGTAGGTATATGGGTTAGAAATACCTTTGTTTCCACTTTGTTGACGTTCTGGCCGCCGGCGCCGCCGCTACGGGCCGTCTCCATCTTGACATCGCTCTCCTTCAATTCGAAATCCACTTCTTCCGCCTCCGGCATCACGGCTACGGTAGCCGCACTGGTATGTACCCGGCCGCTGGTCTCCGTATCGGGCACCCTTTGTACCCGGTGTACCCCGCTTTCAAACTTCAGGATACCATATACATCTTCTCCTACGACTTCTACCTGGACCTCCTTATAACCTCCTACGGTTCCTTCGCTCTCGCTGAGAATGGCCGTCTTCCATCCTCTCTTTTCACAGTATTTGATGTACATGCGCAACAGGTCTCCGGCAAATAAGCTGGCCTCATCCCCTCCCGTGCCGGCACGGATCTCAAGGATGGCATTCTTCTCGTCCTGAGGTTCTTTGGGGATCAGCAGCTGGCGGATATCATTTTCCATCTTTTCCTTTTTCCCGTCCAGGCCTGGCGTTTCGGCTTTGGCCAGCTCCCGCAGCTCCGCATCGTCTCCGTTCAGGGCTTCTTTATAGAATTCAATGTCGTCGAGCAGTTTCTTGTACGCTTCATAGGCCTGCACGATCTTTTCAACGCTGCGGTATTCCTTGCTCATAGCGCTGAATTTCCGGTTATCACTTACGATCTCCGGATTGCTCAGGGCCACTCCCAGATCTTCGAATCTTGCTTTTATGGCTTCTAATTTATCTAACATGGTTTCTACTTCTTTTACTTATACTACTTTTAGGATGCCGTCCTTCCGGTCGGCAGGAAAAGGTCGGCGGGAAAAAAGGTGCGCAAAGTTAGTTAATCCTTTCAGAGCTTACATGACTTATAGAAAATTCAAGGCAGACTATTTATTCACGGGCCGGGAAATGGCCGAAAAGGACGCAGTCCTGATCACTACGGAAGACGGTACGGTCCAGGCCATCCTGCCGGCCGCGGAGGCAGGGGAAGGCATAGAACAGCTCAGGGGGGCTCTGAGCCCGGGCTTTATCAACTGCCATTGTCATCTGGAGCTATCCCACCTTAAGGAGGTATTGCCGGAAAGGACGGGGATGGTAGACTTTCTGCTGGCCGTGATGCAGCAACGGGGCGCTTCGCCGGAATTTATCGGGGCGTCCATAGACGATGCGGAAGAATCCATGCTGCACAATGGCATTGTGGCCGTGGGAGATATCTGCAATACCACGCACACGTTGGCCCGGAAAACGGAAGGCCGTCTTTATTACCACAATTTCATCGAGACGATGGGGTTTATAGAGCAGACGGCCCCCGATCGTTTTGAAAATAGCCGCAGGACCTTCGAAGCTTTTGCCCGGGCCGGTTATCCGGATGGAGCGGGGCGGATGGGAAGGCAGGAGGATGGAGCAGGGGGGGGCATCTCCCGGAATTCGCTGGTGCCGCATGCCCCTTATTCTGTATCTCCCCGCTTATTCGGGCTGATCGCCGACTTCCCGGGGAATGACCTGCTGACCATTCATAACCAGGAGAGCGAAGCCGAGAACGAGTTCTACCGGTCAGGTGGGGGAGATTTCCTCCGTTTGTACCGGGCAATGGCCCTGGATACTTCTTTTTTCACCGGAACCGGCAAACGAAGCCTGGAAAGTTATCTTCCTTTTTTTTATAAAAAATCCAGCCAGGGGCCGGGCGGTCCGACCGGAGGCGACAGCCGGCGATCGCTCATCCTGGTACACAATGTGGCTACCAACGAAGAAGACCTTCAATTCGCGCTGGGCGGGGTGCAAACGAGCGGGATATTATCCGGTGCGCAACAGGAAGCGGGCACCGGTCCGGCGCTTTTCTTCTGTCTTTGTCCTAACGCAAATCTATATATCAGCGGAGAGCTGCCCGATGTGGAAGGGATGATGCGTCATCACTGCGCTATCGTGATCGGGACCGACAGCCTTGCATCCAATCACCAGCTCAGTATCCTGGAAGAGTTAAAGACCCTGCAACGGCAGTGGCCGCAGCTTTCCACGCCTGTCTTGCTGCAATGGGCGACCTCCAATGGTGCGAAGGCATTGCGGGTGGACAGTCTGTTGGGAAGTTTCACCCCCGGTAAACGGCCGGGTCTTGTACTGATCGAAGGTTTGGAGGACGGGAAAGAAGGAGCGGGAGACTGGAAATTTACCCCGGAGGCTGCCGCGAGGAGGCTGCTGTAGATTTGAGTGGGTGCTGCCGGGTTCGGGTGGCTGCCGCCGGCGGCAGGTCAACCCAGGATCGTTTGCAATACGATGAGGGTCCTCATTTCCCCAAAATCGGGTACATGCAGCGCATAAAAAGACTGGTAGGCCTGCAACAGGGCCCTGCGCGTCTCCTGGTTGAGCGGCAGTCCCTGCAATTCATCCGGCCGCCGGACCCGCAACAGCTGTGAAGTGATATAGCTATAGGTCCCTTCGAGCGTATTGGGATGGCTGGGATGTTCGGCTACGAATACACCTTCCTGTAAGTCCAGGATATTCTGCTGTTCCGAATAGGCATCTTCGATGCGAAACCCGAAAAACCCTGCGAGGTGTAAGGTGAAGAACAAGGGATAGTTTGCCAGCACGGCGCCCTCGCTTTCATCCAGGTGCATAAAGGCGTCTTCCACGAAATAAAAGAGATCCGGGTTCGGTTCGGGCTGTTTCAGGCATTTCTGTAATAGTTCCACCATGAACAGGGCGACTCCGTTTTTCATAACATTAAAAAAAATATGCCGGTACAGGTGCCCCCATCTAAATTCTTTGATCCGCTGCAGGTTTTTCAGATCGCTGTGGTAGACCACGAGGTCCAGGATAGCGGCCGGCTGGAATAAATTCGCTTTACCGGCGCCCTTTTTGGAGGGTGTCCGGACTCCGTTGACCAGGTAGGACTGGAGGCCGAATAATTCCGTGTATAAGGTGGCAATGAGGCTGGTCTCCCCATATTTTACCGTCCTCAATACAATTCCTTTCGTCTTATACAACTGCATGTTCCCGTAAAAATACGTTTCTTTGCAGGGTAAAATTTATATCATGTGGGAATCCTTTGCCCGTCTGATTCTGAAATTCCGGTTATATTTATTGATCCTGTTGTTTGCTGACCGGAAAGAAGCGATGAACGGGCCTTATATCTCTACCAGGGAGTTTTTGATGGCAAACATGACCAGGCCGACCCGGGTCCTCACTTTAAGCTTCTCGAAGAGCGTATTGCGGTAATTGTCTACGGTCCGGGGACTGATAAACATCTTGTCAGCAATATCCTTATAGGTCATTTCAGAACAGATCAGGTGGAGGAATTCCTTTTCCTTGTCGCTGAGAACGACGGGATCTTCCGGGTTGCCCAGGTCTTTATGCAGTCCGCTGATGATCTTGCCCGAAATGTATTCAGAAAGATAAAAGTCCTTTTTCATGATGGAATCCAGGGCCAGCTGGAGCTCTTCCGGCTCAATATTCTTCATGATATACCCTTTGGCGCCCAGCCGGAGCATGCGTATGATGGTATTTTCATCGCTGGACATGGACAGGGCCAGCACTTTCACCTGGGGATAGTTTTTATGCAGCCAGCGGACCGTCTCATAGCCGTCCATATCCGGCATATTGACGTCCAGCAGGATAATATCCGGGATCACCTGCTGCGTAATCTTTACTTTGATATCCTTTCCATTATCGCCTTCGAATAAAACCGCATAGTTTTCGAAAGAACCGATCAGTTTAGCCAATGCCTTACGCAAGAGATTGTGATCATCAACAATACCTACCTGTATTTTCTTAAGTGATGCTGCCATAGATAAATTATAATGCTTCCATTTCCAAAGGCAATTCCACTGTTATAGTAGTCCCCTTACCCGGCTGGCTCTGAATCGAGATCGCCGCATTGATGAGCTTGGCGCGGTTTGTCATACTTTTCAGTCCAATGCCGCTGGAAGAGGATGCCTGCGTTCTTTTTTTATCCGGATCAAAGCCTACCCCGTTATCCGCTACTTTCAAAACAAATTTATTATCAATTGTGTAAATAACCGCAATATTTACTTGGGTGGCTTTAGAATGCTTCAAAATATTATTGAGCATTTCCTGAAACATGCGAAATAAAAAGATAGCGCGTTGACTATCAAACGAATACTCATTTCCCGATACGGAGAATTCGATTTTCAGCAACCCCGTCTTCCGGATACTTTCCACATCAAAGCGGATGGCTTCCACCAACCCGATCTGGGAAATGCGATCGCTATGGAGGCTCTTGGTCAGGTCCGCCATGTCGTAAATGACCTTATTCAGCATCTGCCGGCTGTTCTGCACACTCTCATAAGCCGGATGCTGGCCATCCAGGGGTAAAATGGACAAAGAGAGCTTGACAACCGATAGCACCTGCCCGATATTATCATGTAATTCCTGGGCGATGGTTTTAAAAGTAGCTTCCTGCATTTCCAATTGTGAGCGGAGGGCTTCTTTTTCATATTGGTCCTTCAGATGCACCAATTGCTGTTCCTGCTTGTGCTGCCTTCGCTGGTAGAGGAATAACATAGTAACAATAAAGCCGACTAGAAGGAGGGCCAGGGCGATCCCTATTAAGATCAAGATGTAGATTTCCTGGTTCTGAGCCGGCATAAAAAGGCTATAGTAAAGGATGAATATAAGAAAACATTCAGTAAGAACAGGATAACTCCGAAATTTTTCTGCACGATCGGAGGGGCGCCATACAGAAAAATAATAAGGCCATAAATGGGAAAACTGCAGCAATAAAAAAATAAAAGGCCTGAGCATATCCAAAAAGCCGGCTGTCGGACGAGGTTGACAGAGTGAGAAAGTTGGAACAGTTCATAAAAATAGTATATACAGATAGCGACGATCAGCAGGCAGCCCAACCCATAGGTGATCGAGGTAGAAGAAGTAATTTTCTGGACAAAAAGGAAATTTAAAATTACCAGTAGAAGAAAAAGCCAGGAAATATGGAAAACCACTTTCTTCGCTCTTGTATTCTGTATGATCTCCCTCAAGACATACATATAAAATAAGAATTCAAAGGAGGTAAAAAAATTATACAGGATGACGATGATCTTTCGCATTCCCCGGGTTTGTAAGTTGGTGAAAGCAAAGGTTTCCATGCTCATGGTCAGCAGCAGGAAAAATGGGAATAGCCGCAGATAGCCCCTGGTATCCCGCTGAAAAAAGGCCGTAAGACTGGTTACAAAACTAATTCCGAGGATGATAATAAAGATCCAAAAGTTCATACGACACTAAAGTACCGGAATTTGTTGATATGGTGAAGGGTGGCCGAAACTATAAAAGGGCTGAAAATTCAGCCCTTTTAGGTTTGTAAGTATAAGGATTATCCGGTTATATCACTTTCAGTCCCTGTTCTTTGTCGGAAATCATGAGCGAACCTAACTGGTTGCTGTTCAGCATAGCTGTCACGGGAGTGGTCGTTGGCGGAAAAGGATAAAGCCAGTTGTACGCCAATAAACCGTTTTCGCCATTCCTGTTGACGTAAAGATCTTTCTGCACCAGGTCTCCTTCCTTATTTTGTTCGCTACAAGTTGCCACTAAAGCTATGGTCTGTTTGCCGTTCATTTCAGGTCTGTTGGCTCCTTCGCCATAAACACCGAAATAAAGACGGATCCCGTCGGCGCCATACGTTTTTGCCGTTTGGATAAACTCTTCCATTTCGTCCACAGTTAACCAGACACCTAAAGTGTCATTTTTCCCGATCCGCTCGGAATTCTGCATCCATCTTTCCTTTTTATAGTTCCTGATAAGGGAATCCACATGTTCGGTGTTTACGTACTTTCCAACCCTTACCACTTTTTTTTCAATTGCAGTTACTGTGCTCATTGTTTTGTCGATTTAGAATTTTGAAGAATAATTTGCTGACGTAAAAGTATTCCCCAAGTCTCGACGAGACTAGGCACAATAAAATACTAATCAAGTAATTATAAATTAGTATTATTTATAAAGTAAAGGGGATCAAAGGATCAGGGGATAATAATTACAAAAAAAACGTTTTTTTGTCAATAAAAAAACAGTAAATAAACGAAGAAAAGACACGTAAAAAGACGGGGTCAAAAAGCACGTATAACCCGCAAAAAAATACCGTCTCTTTTTTTTTTGCCGTTTTCTACCGAATCGGATATTTTATCTGACATTAGACAAGGATGTCGGCAGTGTCCCGTTTTTACTATTTAATATCCTTAGGTGAACAAGAAGGCAGGGTGTGTTATGCTACTGACCGGACTGACCAGCAAATTATCGATCGTTCAATTCTAAATTTCGTCAGCAACAGCATACATAACCATTAACACCTTATCCTGTTTTTATCTTTGAGCGTGTATGGGTATGTATGCTGATGCTTTCTAAATCCAATCTACAACGTAGTTACTACAATATTCAGTACGCATGAGAAAATTCAATCAGCCCGTATAAGGCTTAATTCTACACCTCTTTTCGCGCTTACCACTGTGACCATTCAAGTTTCCGGTTACCTTCTGCACCAGGCAGGGGGTAATTTCGGAAGTTTGCATCTTGCTGTTTGAACGTCCTTTTGTATTTTTGCGCCTCATGAATAAGAAAATAAAGTCAGCGCTCATCTCCGTCTTCTACAAAGACGGCTTGGACAATATAGTAAAAAAACTACATAATCAAGGTATAACGATCTATTCTACCGGCGGGACCCAGCAGTTTATTGAGGCACTTGACCTGCCCTGTGTACCCGTGGAGAGCCTTACCTCCTACCCTTCTATCCTGGGTGGCCGGGTGAAAACCCTGCATCCCTCCGTCTTCGGCGGCATACTGGGTAGAAGAGATCAGCCTACCGACCTGGAAGAAATGGCCCGTTATCATATTCCCGAGATCGACCTGGTGATCGTCGATCTGTATCCCTTCGAAGAAACCCTTGCCAACACCAGCGACGACAAGGCCATCATCGAAAAGATCGATGTAGGGGGTCCTTCCATGATCCGTGGAGCGGCCAAGAACCATAAAGATGTAGTCGTTATTGCTTCCAAACAGGAATATGCCTACCTCGAACAACTCCTGGATGAACAAAAGGGAGAGACTACTCTCGAACAACGTCGTGCCCTGGCAGCAAAAGCTTTCGAAGTATGCGCCCATTATGACGTGGTCATTGCCAGGTATTTCAACCCTACCGAGCCTGGCTATTTCCTGGAGTCCGTGCCTGCTCCCAAAAGTCTCCGTTATGGGGAGAACCCTCACCAGTCCGCCCGTTTCTATGGCAAGCTGGACGAACTTTTTGAACAGCTCAACGGCAAGGAATTGTCCTATAATAACCTGGTAGATGTGGATGCGGCCGTACAGCTGATACAGGAATTCAGCGGCTCCCTGGCGGAAATGGCCGTCTTTGCCATCATTAAACATACCACCCCCTGTGGCATTGCCCTCCGTCCCAAACTGAAAGAAGCCTGGGATGCGGCCCTGGCCGGCGACCCCGAGAGTGCTTTCGGAGGCGTATTAGCCTGCAATCACCCCGTGGATAAAGCCACTGCCGAAGCTATCAATGAGATCTTCTTCGAAGTGCTGATCGCACCGGCTTTTGACAAGGATGCCCTGGAAGTCCTGCGCTCGAGGAGAAATCGTATTCTCCTGTTACAGAAAGCGCCTTTGAATGCAGGCAGTCAATACCGGAGTCTTCTGAACGGGGTATTGCTACAGCAGAAAGATGAAGGGAATTATACCGACTGGAAGGAAGCTGGCGGCCGTCCCAGCACCGCTTCGGAAAAAGAGGACCTGGAATTTGCCAATATCGTTTGCAAACATTTGAAATCGAATGCCATTGCCCTGGTGAAGAATAAACAGCTGGTTGGCAAAGGCTGCGGGCAGACCAGCCGGATCGACTCTCTGCGCCAGTCGATCGCCAAATCCGAACAATTCCATTTCGACCTCGAAGGGGCGGTACTGGCTTCGGATGCTTTTTTCCCTTTTAATGATTGCGTGCAGATCGCTCATGCGGCGGGCATCACGGCTTTTATCCAGCCTGGCGGCTCGATCCGTGACAAGGACTCCATTGATTATTGCGTGGAGAATAAGCTGGCGATGGTGATAACGGGGATGAGACACTTTAAACACTAGGCATTGGCGGGGGAGTTAAGCATCCCAATAAACCTCTTCTTTCAGGAACGTCTCATAAACCTCCCTCCAGCCTGCATATTGCGGGTCGGAGCCCAGGAAGGAGTTATGCCAGATCGTTACCATTAATCCCTTCACTTTCCGGATCAGGCGATAATAGTGCATCAGCTCATTCATAGCCTGTCCGGTTGTATATTTCTGCTCGTAGAAGGAATTGGCATCCATAAAACAGAAAGGAAAGATCCGCAATTCCGTGGTGGTTTCTTTTTCCAGGTCATACCAGTAAAAAGACGAGGCAACGGAAGCCCGGAAGCCATTGATACTTCCATAGCCCATGGAAAAATCCTGCCGGATGCCGTATTTCAGCAGGTTGCGGTATGTCTGTGGTAAGGTAAATCGTATATAGTGCTGCCGGCTACGGACAATCGGTTGCTCCGTCATACATTCCATCCATTCGATCTCTTCCCTGAGCAGTGTCTCCTGGTCCCCGCTCTGCCAGGAAGGGTGTACTCCCACCTTGTATCCATAGGCGTGATAACGGATCAGTTCCTGCATGACCGTTCCGGAAGGAGAGATATTCTTGTCCACTCCTTGCTGCCTGGCCGCCACCAGGAAAAAATAACAGGCTCTCATCCGGCAATACAGATGCAGGGAATCCAGCCATTCATATGCATCGAAAGGATCGGTCTGCTTACGCCGCAGTACCTGGACCCGCTCGGCTGCAAGGCGCCATTCCCCTTTTATAACGGACCGGAACAAGCCACCGATATTCCTTTTCCATCCTTTATGAAGATAGGAATACGCCATATCGATATCATAGGTAGGAATAAACTTAAAGGAGGGATAGCGGAATGCCAGTGCAGGGTACTTGCGGGAGAGCGCCATTTTGAACTCCTGGAGCCAGATATTGACCAGTGGTATGTCCAGGAATCCTTCCCGGCAGGCCAGGGATCCACTATGCGCATACCGGCCGTATTCGTCTTTCTCATGGGGCAGATACTCCTCGTACCGGCTCAGCAGGTAGAAAGAAGCGGCAAAAATATCGAAAGGGAAGTCGCCCTCTGTTTCGAAAAAAGCCTTGTGATAATTCAGTTCAAAACATTCGATCTTCCGGGGCGCCAGGCCAGTCTCGAAAAGAAGAGGGGTGCTCCGGATAAAGAAGTCGTCCTCGCGGAAGGGTTCTTCCGAATAATTCAGCCTGGCCCGCGTATAACGGGCATATTCTTCTTTATCCGTGGTGAGTACGATCGGCTCATCGAATAATTCCTTACTGATGAAACCGACAATATAGCGCAGACGGGCAGTGATATGGGAGGAGTATAAAAGCATAATAATGGATCATCCTTCCCGCTCCGCCTTCCATCTTTCATTAAAGGTCCTGGGAGAGAAATCCAGCTCGTCCCGATGAGTTGTCCAGGCTTTGAATACCTTGTTTACCAGCCAGTTCTTCATCCGGCGGTTGCCCATATTCATCAGGGGGCGGTTCAGGCTTGCCTTCTTCCATACTTTCCAGGCGACTTTTTCCGACCAGCTGGCGTACCCTTCCTTTACGGCTTCTGAGCGATTGTCCAGCAATAATTCATGCAGATTTATCTTCACGGCGCAGACCTCGGTACAGTTGCCGCATAGCGAGGAGGCATAGCTGAGATGTTTCCACTCGCCCATGTCCTTAAGATGAGGAGTAATGACAGCGCCGATGGGACCGCTATAGGTCGTCCCGTAACTATGACCCCCGATATTCTTATAGATAGGGCAGGCGTTCAGGCAGGCGCCGCAGCGGATGCAATAGAGGCTCTCCCGGGCCTTCTCGTTGGCGAGGATCTTCGTCCTGCCATTATCCAGCAGGATCACGATCATTTCTTCCGGGCCATCCGTCTCCCCGGGCTGCCGGGGGCCTGTGACGATCGTATTATAGACAGTAAGTCGTTGACCGGTGCCATAGGTGGCGAGCAGGGGCCAGAACAGACCCAGGTCTGTCAGGGAAGGAATCACCTTCTCCAATCCGACGATCACGATATGCGTTTTGGGAAATGCGCAGCTCAAACGGGCATTGCCTTCATTTTCGGTGAGGGCAATGCCGCCTGTGTCAGAAATAATAAAATTCGCTCCCGTGATGCCGATTTCCGCCTGTACGTACTTCTTTCGCAATTTTTCACGGGCTACCAGGGTGAGCTGTTCGGGTGTAAGTCCGGGCCGTGTACCCAATTTCTCATAAAATAGCTTTGCCACATCCTCTTTACTCTTGTGCATGGCCGGCGTTACGATATGATAGGGAGGCTCTCCGTCCAGCTGCTGGATATATTCGCCCAGATCGGTCTCCACGCTCTCGATCCCCTTCTCTTCCAGGAAGTCGTTCAGTTTGATCTCTTCGGTGACCATACTCTTGCTCTTCACGATCGTGCGGCAATTCTTTTCCTTGCAAATGGTCAATATCTCCGCCAGGGCTGCCTCCGAATCTTCTGCCCAGATCACTTTCCCGCCCCGCTGCGTAAAGAGAGCCTCGAACTCTTCCAGCTGCTTGTCCAGGTTTTCGATGGCCTTCCACTTAATATTTTTTGCCCGCTCCCGGGCCAGGTTGAGTTCTCCGAATTGCTGCTTACCCTGCGGTACCACTGTATTGTACCGGCCAATATTAAAATTGATCTTCCGGCGGTGATCCATATCCTCCGCCTTAATGGTGCTCCGGGCAATAAAGTTAGCTCCAGTATCTGTCATGGGACGATGGAAGTTTAACTGATTTATTTAGCCTTGTTGACAACCGGGGCTTCGCCCGATTTGGCCGAAAAGTATTTTTGGGCCACCTGGTCCAAAGCCTGGTAGAACTCCTCTCCATATTTGCGGATCAGCGACTCTTTCAGGAATACATAAGCCGGCACTTTTAGTTTTTTTCCCAGGACACAGGCAGGTTTGCACATCGTATCGCGCGGCTCATAGTTCACTACCTCATGTGTTTTTGTCTTGTTGATCTTAATGGGGTATAAATGGCAGCTGATAGGTTTTTTCCAGGTGGTCTTCCCGTCGTAATAGGCCTGTTCGATGCCGCATTTGATGATCCCCTTTGCGTCCCTGAACCCATAAGCGCACATCTTTCCTTCGATGGTGGGGGTAACCCAGCCGAATTCCCGGTCATAGTTATACCGGCCATTCTTCTCGATCTCTTTGACTCCTGCCGGCGTCAGATAAGGTTTCACGGTCTCATATACCTCATTGATCCGGTCCATCTCCTCCTTTTCAAGAGGTGCCCCTGCATCTCCGTCTTCACAGCAACCTCCTTTGCATTTCAGCAGATCGCAGACAAATTGCTCCTCTATGATGAGATCACTTACCAGGACATTATCGATAGCTATCAAAGTACCCCCTTACCCCCTAAAGGGGGTGTTTTATGTAAAAAAAATTTATTACGTCTTTCATTCTATATACAAATCTAAGGAATTATTATTCCCCCTTTAGGGGGCTAGGGGGTTTCCAGCGGAAGGAATTGATCAGATGCACCATATCTTCCTGTAAAAACCGGTTGACGATACCCAGGCTGTCCTCATTGGGAGCTACATTAAAATAGAGGGCGCCCCGGAGGAAATTCCTGGTCGTATCCGTCAGGTAGAACTGGTTGGCTGTAGCGGCATTCCCTCCCACATCGAAGAAGACGCCTCCGACCCCATTGGACGTCCTTATGGGTGTCTGGTCAATAGAAGAGGCTTTGTAGGCGTGTTTGAATGTCATTTTATAAGTGTCTTCCCGCAGCTTGTCAAAGCTAGACCCTTTGGGGCCGATTTCCTTATAGCTGATATAGATCCTGGCATCAAACCGGGGGAAATCGATATTGATCCAATAGGGGTTTTCCGGCGTCGCTTCAAAAAAGCTGGTATCCCGGACAACAGTGGCATATACCGGATATTCAAAGGAGTAGGGGTAGTCTTTCTGATCGAAGGACTGGTATTGGTGAGCGGGGAAATCTATTTTAAAATACCCCTTTGGCTTGACGGTGTATACACTATTACAGGAGAATAACAGCACGGATAGCAGTGTCAACAGACTGGCCCCGGACAACAACTTGATCTTATTCAGCTTCAACAGGAATATTTTTATTTTTTTTTACTTACTTCCCTTCTCCGGGACCTGCATCCGGATCGCGACCTTCACTTTTTTGATTCGGCTGCTCTCCGCGTCCAGGATGGTAAATTCAAAATCCCCGCAGGGGATCACGTCATTCACTTTGGGTATTTCCCCTGATAATTCCAGGATCAGTCCGGCCAGGGAATCGCTGTCGCCTTTGACCTTATCAAAAGTATCTACGGACAGGTTCATTGCCTTACAAACGTCATTGAGCATCGTTCTTCCTTCGAAGACATAGCTGCCATCTTCCAGTTGCCGGTTGACGCTTTCCTCTTCATCGAACTCGTCCCTGATATCTCCAATGATCTCTTCCAGGATATCTTCCAGGGTTACGATCCCGCTGGTTCCTCCAAATTCATCCACCACCACGGCGAAATGGATCCTTTTCTGCTGAAATTCCTGCAGCAGGTCCTCGATCAGCTTATGTTCATGTACAAAAAAGGGCGGTCGCAGCAGCTTATGCCAGTCAAAATCGTCCGCTTCATTCAGGTAAACAATCAGGTCCTTGCTATGAACGATCCCCGCCAATTCATCCAGGCTGTTCTTATAAACGGGCAGACGGGAATAATGCAGTTCGTCCACTTTCCGCTTAAGCTCTGCAAAAGAGCAATTGTATTCGATTCCGTTCACGTCCAGTCTCGTTCTCATGATCTGTTTCACCGTAATGCTGCCGAACTTGACAATGCCTTTCAGGATATTTTTTTCCTCCTCGGAAGCTTCATTATCGGTGGATCGGTCTATCTCATAGTCCAGTTTTTCCAGGCTAAAACCGGATTTCCGGCTGCCGAAGAACCTTTCCAGCCCTTCTGATTTCTGAACGGTCCAGACGCTGATCCGGCGGAAGAGCAGGTGAATGATCTCCACGATACCCGAGGTATAATAAGCGAACTGGAGGTTATTCTGGGTAGCCCAGACCTTGGGCATCACCTCTCCGAACAGTACTACTACGAAGGCGACCAAGATGACTTTTATAAGGAATTCAAAAAGCCAGAAGCTTTGTTTGAGCAGCACCATTTCATCGATCAGAAAATTGGCCAGAATGATAATGGCGATATTGATGACACTATTGGCTATCAATAGGGAGGCATGGACCGCCTTGGGTTCCTCCAGGAGGGTGACGATCCGTTTCCAGGAACTATCCTGCTTGGTTTTCAGGATATTGATATCCTTGTAGGTAAGGGAAAAGAAAGCCACTTCCGATCCTGCCAGCACAAAAGAGATGATCAGCAGGAACAGGATAATAATGGCCAGGATTGTAGTAGCCTGCGGATTGATGACGAGGAATACCGGTGAGAAGCTATCAAAAAGGAACATTTTCGTTAAAGGGTGATCCAAAATAATAAGCAAATTTAACAATTTCTTTTATAAGTGGGGGTGGACTAAAAAGGCAAATCTTCAGAAGGCTCTCCGATAGGAGGGGTATCTGTATTACCCAGGCCTTCGATCCCTTCATGATGAATGGGGGGGTGAGAGCCTGTATCCGAACGTTTGTCCAGCATGATAAGATTATCTCCTACCACTTCGGTAGCAAATTTCTTATTTCCTTCCTTGTCTTCCCAGCTCCTTGTCCTCAATCTTCCTTCTATATAGACCAGGCTGCCCTTGTGTAAATATTTTTGTGCGAGCTCGGCAAGGCCGCGCCACAGGACGACCGTATGCCATTCCGTTTGAGAGATCAGCTTTCCCGCTCTGTCTTTGAAGGTCTCTGTCGTTGCTAAAGAGAATTTGGCAACAGCAATATTGCCTTCCAGGAACTGCACATCCGGGTCTTTTCCTAAATTTCCAATTAACATCACCCTATTTACGCCTCTCATACGACAAAGTTTGAAGTTTACAAATCGTCTTTCGGAACTTAATTCCTGTTAAGGGTCTAAGACCCCGCCGGATTCCTGTTACGTGCCCTGGGGGCCTTTGGACAAAGTCCAACTAAAATTAAATTTTTTCGGCCAAAAAGATAAATTTTTTCTAGCTAAAACAGGTTCTGGACCGGAGTTGGGTCCTGAAGCCAGGCATTGATGAATTTGGGGAAGGCATATTCGCTCAGATTCTGTTTAGCTACGGCTAAATAGCCTTTTGAGGCGGGTAAGGGTTTTTCCAGGCGGATCGTAATGAATTGCCCCCGTATGGTCTGGTGACTCAGTTCCTGGCGATAGATTCTGGATATATACCTGACTGTGAGCGACTGCTTTCCGAAGAGTTGCCGGGCAAAATCCGATCGGAGGATCTCTTCCGGATAGACTTCCTTATCCGTTTCCCAGCATACAAATTCAAAAAGGTCTTCCCAGATATCTTTTTCTGTCCGCTGTCTGATATAGACTTTTTCATCCGGGGTTTCGGCGATAAAGTAGGTAAACCAGCGGTTTTTTTTCTGAATGGTCTTTTCTTTTACGGGCAGTTGGGTCACCCATCCTTCCTGGAAGGCCCGGCAACCGGCCTGTTGTACACAGATAGCGCAAAGAGGGTTCTGCGGCTTGCATATTACTGCCCCAAAGTCCATAATAGCCTGGTTATAGATACCGGGCTGCTCCTTATCCAGTAAGGAGTCAGCCAGCTCTGCGTATTCTTTTTTCCCGGCCGTGGTATCGATAGGGGTAAAGAGCCCGAGGTACCGGGAAAGTACCCGGACCACATTCCCGTCTACGACGGCATAGGGCAGATTGAAGGCAAAGGAAGCGATGGCTGCCGCCGTATAAGGGCCTATGCCCTTCAATTCCCGGATATCCGCATAAAGGGACGGGAATTTGCCTCCGTGGTCCGAAACGACTTTTTTGGCAGTTGCGATCAGGTTACGGCAGCGGCTATAATACCCAAGCCCTTCCCAAAGTTTAAAAATTTTTTGTTCCGGGGCCCGGGCCAGTTCCTGGATGGTGGGGAAGGCCTCCAGGAATTTTTCGTAATAGGCCCAGCCCTGTTCGACCCGGGTTTGCTGGAGGATCACCTCGCTCAGCCATATCTTATAGGGGTCTTTTTCTCCTTTCCAGGGCATAGACCGGGTATTTTCCTTTTTATGCCATTTTAACAGCTGTCGGGTAAAATCAGGCTTTTTTGCCGCCATGAGAGATAAATTTATTTTGGGCCTGGTGTCTCATTTAAAATTCACAATCAATATTTTAGAGAATTCTTGCAGAAATAAACCAAATCCATTATTTTGATACCAATTAAGGAATTTAGGACAGGGAGTTGTGAATTAAAAAATTTGTTATATATTTAAAATCAGAAACTTATAAAACTTAATCCCCATGAGAAAGGCAGACCTTGTTAACCAAATATCGGAAAAAACAGGTATACCTAAGGTTGACGTCCTCGTGACGTTGGAAACCATGTTTAAAGAGGTCAAAGAGACACTATCCCAAGGTGAGAATATTTACATCCGGGGATTTGGTAGTTTCATTACCAAAAAAAGGGCCGCTAAGATCGGGCGCAATATAAAGAAGAATGTAGCTGTTCATATCCCTGAGCACTTCATCCCTGCTTTTAAACCCGCCAAAGAATTCGTGGCAGAAGTAAAAAAATTGCAGTCAGTTAAAGAAGATCAGCCAAATCCTGACGAAGAGATGTAGAAGAGATGTAATTTCGCGCTCTAATTATCTTTAATGAAGAGACAGCAATATCTCGTAGCCGGCACCGGGGTGCTCTTACTACTCGCTCTGTATTTTTTTGGACAAACGCTTCCTACTCAAAAGAAACAGGAGGCCTCCGCGAGGGGGGCTCAAGGGGGGCCTATGGTAAAATCCATTGGTTCACAGGATATTCTACAGGGAGCGCAATCGCGTTTGACTCCTGCTCAATTGTCCTACGTCAACAGATTACAGAATTCCGTCGTCCGGGGGGATGTGAAAATGCAGCAGTTAAATGCTTACCGCCAGCTGGCTGATTTCTGGCAGGATTCGGTGCGGGAAGGCTTCCTTCCCTATGCTTATTATACGGGAGAAGCAGCTAAATTGGAAAATTCTGAAAAAAGTCTCACCTTTGCTGCCCAATTATTTTTGCAGAACTTGCGTGGACAAGATAATCCAGCCCTTAAAAGCTGGATGGCCACCAACGCCAAAGAGTTGTTTGAAAAGGCTTTAGAACTGAATCCTGGCAATGATTCTTCCAAGGTGGGCCTGGGCGCCAGCTACATTTTCGGTAGCGCGGCCGGCAATCCGACAGAGGTCATGCAGGGAATTCAGCGGATTTTGGAAGTAGCCCGCCGTGATTCTACCAATATGTATGCGCAGTTCATGCTGGGCGTGGGTGGGATAGAATCAGGGCAATTTGATAAAGCTATTGAGCGTTTGACAACAGTTGTTCGACATCAACCTGCCAACATCGAAGCGATACTCCTGCTAGCCGAAGTCCACCAGCAAAGGGGCGATAAAGCGGATGCCATTAAAGGGTATGAGGCCGTCAAAAAGCTGGTCGGCAATGGGAATCAGGAATTAATTAAAGAAATTGATCAGCGGATCCAGTCTTTGCACTAGGTAAGTATGCCAGAGTTTATTGGGGAAATTATTTATTAACTAAAAAAGAATTGAGTATGCCTTGTGGTAAAAAGCGTAAGCGTCATAAAATTGCGACGCATAAGCGTAAGAAAAGACTGAGAAAAAACCGCCATAAGAAAAAGAATAAGTAATTTTCTTCTGTAGGACCGGGCCTGTCTCAGGCCCGGTAATTCCTTTTCGGAGCTGAATTCTTTATTTGCCGTTATCCTTATTGATTGCTCGTCCTACCAGATACCGGTTAAATAAATCCTCTTCAGCAACTATGACTCGATTGAAAAAAAGTCGTTTTTAACGACAAACGCTAGTATGTTTGAATAAGGAACTGATCATAAATGCGACCCCGCAGGGTGTAGAGATAGCCCTATTAGAGGATAAAAAGCTGGTGGAGCTACACCATGAAAAGACTGATGCCAGCTTTGCGGTAGGAGATTTGTACCTGGGGAAGGTGAAAAAGCTGATCCCGGGACTGAATGCTGCATTTGTAGATGTAGGGTTCGAAAAGGATGCGTTTCTGCATTATACGGATCTAAGTCCCTATGCCCGTTCCCTGTTGAAGTTTACGCAGCAGGCGATGAACGATTCGAGCCCGGACGGGTTTGAATTCGGGAGTTTTCAGGTAGAGCCGGAAATTATCAAGACCGGTAAGATCAACGAGGTGCTCAATGGCAAACCCCATATCCTCGTTCAGATCCTGAAAGAGCCCATCGCTGCGAAAGGCCCCCGCCTCAGCTGCGAAATCTCCTTACCTGGCAGATTTGTCGTCATCACTCCTTTTAATGATATCGTTGCCGTCTCCCGTAAGATCCATTCATCGGACGAGCGTAAGCGGCTGCAGAAGATCGTGGAAGCGATCAAACCCAAAAACTTTGGGGTTATCGTCCGTACTGCGGCCGAGGGGAAGAATACCGCAGAGCTTCATGAAGACCTCACAGAGCTGGTGGCGACCTGGAAGACGATCCAGCATAATCTGAAAGGCGCGGTGGCGCCGGCCAAGATCCTCAGTGAACAGACGAAGACTACGAGCATGCTCCGGGACCTGCTGAATGAAGATTTCAACAAGATCGTTATTAATGACCGGAATATCTTCAACGACACCAAGAGCTATATTCAGCGGATCGCACCGGACAAAATAGATATTGTCTCTTATTACCACAACGGTTCTCCCATCTTTGACCAGTTCAGCGTGACTAAACAAGTGAAGGCCGCTTTCGGTAAAACGGTGAATTTGCCCAGTGGCGCCTATCTGATCCTCGAACACACGGAGGCTCTTCATGTTATCGATGTCAATAGCGGCTATAAGAGTGTTAGTAATAACCAGGAACAGAATGCCCTGGAGACTAACCTGGAAGCAGCCGAAGAGATAGCCCGCCAGCTGCGCCTCCGGGACCTGGGCGGCATTATCGTGGTCGATTTTATCGACATGAAGCTGCCTGACAATAAAAGAAGGCTGATGGAAGCCATGGAGTCGTTCATGCGTACGGACAGGGCGAAACATGCCGTACTTCCTATTTCCAAATTCGGCCTCATGCAGATCACCCGGCAGCGCATGAAGCCCGAAGTGACCATTAATACCCAGGAAATCTGTCCTACCTGTAATGGTACCGGCAAGATCTCTTCCGCGCTGATCCTGGAGGACGAAATTGAAAAGAACCTCAGTTACCTTCTTAACCATCAGCACAAGGACCTCATCCTTGCCGTACATCCGATCATGCATGCCTATCTCACGAAAGGTAAGATCCTGGGCTTTGGTTCCAGGCAATGGAACTGGAGATGGAAATACAAGCAAAAGGTCCGGATACGTTCTAATACCAATTATCACCTGACGGAATTCCACTTCTTCGATAAGCAGGAAGATGAGATAAAATTATAAGTAGCCCATTTCTTTATCATTAACGCCTCCCCTGCTGTCGTATGCAATAGGGGAGGCGTTAGTAGTAACCAGACGTTAATCAGAAGTTTCCTATAAATAGGAAGCCCCGGTAGAAACCGGGGCCGTCTTTCACTGTCAACATTGAGTCACACAGATTTTATTACAGTCCGAATGCCTCGGACATGTTCAGCACTAATTTATTGTTGTGGATTTTTTACAGGCGCACTTCCTGCTGCGGCCGGGTTATAGGCCAATTCGTTATCCGGAACGTCCCAAAAATCCAGATAGTTATAGTTGATAGAAACGTTTGTATTAAGATTGCCGCTATTATCGATCAGCACGCAACCTGTTCTTCCTCCTCCATTAGTTGCGTTGGTGATCACACCCCATCGCCGGGCATCATAAAATGCCAATCCCCTGAACATTAGCGCAATCCTCCTTTCTTTTCTCAACTCCTCTTTTGCCTGTGCGAGCGACAATCCCAGGCCGGCTACTGGCGACAAGCCTGCACCCTGGTAGGCACGTATAATATCGACACTTGCCAAACCACCTGTAATGTCCGCAGTATAAATTTTCGCTTCAGCCTTCATGAGCTCATTTTCCTCATAGGTGCATGCCAAATACAATTCATAGGCACCCACGGCGGTATTCGCATAAACAATGGTACTTGAATATTTAGCTGCACTGTCCGGGAATAATACCAGCGCCGAATCTCCTGCGGAAGCTGCCGGATCCCCATTGAGCAATTGCCACCTTGTGCCCCCCGCCTGGCTTCTGTCAGGGTAAGTGAATATGCCCGTTGTTGACAGGGCAAAATTGTTGTTAAACCGATAGTCCCCGGGTTTGAAATCCTGTATCAACCTTTCCATGATAGGGAGAGAAGCCGTATTATTAGGATCACCTACGGCTTCAGCGGCAAGATTGCCACTTGCCGACATAAAAGTGGAGTTATTGTCAGAACGGGCGGTTAATACATTATCTCCTTTCCGGATGCCATTATTTGCATAATTTAACACAGAATCCCATTGGCCTGCCGTCATAGTGGCCACCGTATTATTTACTAAAATGTTACGGGCCCGGTAAGTGTTTATGTTCCTTACCCACATGGAAGGCGTCATTACTCCGCCCAATCCTGTCTGGAAAATACCTGGTATTAGCAATCCTAAAGTGGACTCCAGGGTTGATGAGTCTGTCACAGAACTTATGAGCGTGGTAGCCGTATCAAAACAGGCACTCGCGGCAGCGATCATGGCCTGGTGGGAAAGGTAATTTCCATTCGTGGGCGAACCTGCCAGGGCCGCGGGGTTGATAGCGTTGTTAACAATTCCCGCATAATACATGGAGCCGACACGCGAATAGACATATCCTTTCCAAAAATAGGCCCATGCTTTGATCGTATTCAACTCTGTAGTTCCGCTGGTTGCGAACTTTACCGTAGGTGCGATGCTCAATACATTATTCATCGCGTTATTCATGGCGTACATATATGCCCACTCATAATATAACGGATTGGCATAACCATAACTATTCTGATTGATCTGCCTGATGAGGTCGATTTCGCTCTGAGGGGAATTCGGGTTTTTTACGACCGTGCCATCATCCAGAGTAACGGTGTAAGGCGCCCCAAGCTGGTTCATATATTCATTGGCAGCCTCGGCCCAAGTCTCATCGCCCATAATGGAATGATACGCGATCGTCTCCCCAAAGAATCCCGAAAAAAGCTGATCGCCGGAATATTTGGTATTATGAAATCCATTCAAATAAACTCCGCCCTGTGCCAGATTAATGACTCCCACAGGGGTAGCAGCGCTTTCAGGAGTGGGAGAATTGGGGTTCTTAACATCGAGCTGCTTTTTACAGGAACCATAAATGAAAGAAAACCCTATTAAAAGCCATAAAGATTTTATATTTCGCATATTGAAAATTTTTAGTGATTTATATGTATAACCTATAAACCGACATTTAATCCTATCTGATAGGATTTATAGTTAGGCAACGTATTGTGGTCTGTTCCCCTGTCCCAGGCAGAACTGGTTACTGATGAAGATGCTCCGCTCGATACGGGGTATGCGCTCGATGCCGTAGTTGATACTGAACTGACTTCAGGATCCATGCCCGTATATTTCGTCTTGGTCCACAGATTCCGGCCACCTACCACTAATTGCAATTTTCTAAAGCCTTTCAGATTGAACGCTTTTGCAAAATCAAATCCCACAGCCAGGTTGCGCAAGCGCAGGAAAGAGGCGTCTTCATAAAAATAATTCTTGGTCCCGTTCCTGGAAACCTGCGCATACATGCCCCTGTAAAAAGCGGTCCATGCTTCCGGAGTTCCGCCACCAATAGAAACAGGCTTATCATAATCTCCGCTGATGCCATCCCTGTACATCCACTCCTTGGTTTGATTGTATATATGGCTGCCATAGAGCCAGTCGAACTGGAAGGCTAAAGTGAGGTAGCCTTTATAGGCAAATTCATTAATAAAGGAGGCATTGAATTTGGGATTAGGATCACCAAAGCTGTACAGATTAGGCGTTACATAAGGCTGTTTGCTAGCCGTATTCACTACAATTCCGTTACTGGCTACGGAGTACGCCGCCTGGTTAGCCTTGGCGATAAACGGCTGACCGGTGGTCTTATCGATTGCGTCTACACTATGCAGGGTGTAATAACCGAAAAGCTGCCCTACCTTCTCACCCGCCTGCAATACATATCCGGTAGATCCCGCGGCCGCTGTTAGTACTACGGGAGGGCCATCCGTTGATAAAATTTTTGAAGACTGATGCCCGAAATTTGTCGTGAAATTCCAGCTCAGATTCTTCGAGGATAATAACCCGAGATTCAGGCTAAACTGTATACCATTGGACCCTAACGAGAACGCGTTGTTCTTTTCCGTGCCTATCCCGGTAGTAGGAGCCACATCGACGGCCCAGATGGCATTTTTGGTCTTCCGACTCCAATAGGTGGAATTCAGCGATATAGTTTTCAACCAGTTGCCTTTCAACACATTGAATACCAGATCCGCACCGACTTCCTTTTCCTCCGAAACCTCCACGCTCAGATTAGGATTGGGTTGCTGTGAGCCAAAATAAAAAGCGTTATTATTTCCCAGGTTAGCCGTACTCAAGGTTATATAACGGTCAAATGGTTTAGGTTGTATACCGGCCTCACCATAGGCGCCCCTGACCTTAAATTCAGAAATGATAGATCCTATTTTACCGTCTTGCCAGAAGGGTAAAGCCCCTATTCTAAAATATCCATTGACATTGGGGAAGGTGAATGGTGTATGACCAGCACCGAAAGCGGATGAATAATCCGTTCTGAATCCACCGGCAACTCCTGCGATATCGCCATATTCAATCCTTTCATTTACAAGGTACCCATACGTTATGAAGGGAACTGATCCTGCCTGGAACACCTGGTAAGATTCTCCCTCTGCCGGAGTAACCGGAGTATAGGCGGGTAATCCGACCGTATAAGCATCATAATAATTCTCTTTATCGTGCCTCCAGTCAAATGACACCTGGGTGTTGGAACGAAGGGGAATATTCAATTTGAAATCGTTTTGAAGATCAAAATGAATATTGGCGGTGGCTAACAAATTCTGGAATACATCATCAAATTGATACTTCTGAATTTCTCCATTCAAATCTACACTGTTGTAGTAACGAACCCCGCCTCCTGCCTGACCCTTGGCTACAGCATTGGCATTGGTTGATTGATTATCATAGGTCCTGGTAGAGGGGTCATTCTCATAGTTCAGACCATACTTTACATCCAGATCTACGAATTTTGGAAATTTATAGGCGAGGTCCAATGTTTGAAAAGCATCTAGTTTATTCTCCACATAATGTTCGTATTGAATATCATAATTCGGATTACTGCCGTTCACGCCGACTGCGCTACCATAGCTTTTGGCATGATTGCCCTGCTGATCCAGGAAATTATAATTGGCAAAGGGCCGACTATTATTCAACTCATAGATAAAACCCTGGTCGGATAAAAGCGTATTGCGCGTATACGCCAATTGGGTGATCGTCCTGAACCTAAGCCCCTTAGCCAGTTCCATTCCGACATTTACCAGAAAATTATTCCTGGTATAATATCCGTTGTTTTTAAAATTGCTTTCCTGGTAGTTATTGGAAGCAGAAACGAAAAAGTCTGATTTATCTTTTGATCCGGAAAGAGCAATGGAATTATTTATCGTGTTGGCCGCTACAAAAAACTGTTTGAAATGATCATAGTATTTCAAATTCGCATTGTAGGCTTTGTTGTTGATATTGGTAGGATCTGTACTGTTCCATACCACATTGCCGTTATACAGGCCGGTAGCGGGATCCTGCTCCAGTATGCCTCCCGATGGATTTAGCACATTATTGTTTGCATCCGTAACCAAACTGTGAAAGGCCGCCTTATGAACATGACCGATATTCAGGTAAGAGTTTCGGGTAGCATTAGAAGAAACATCGATATTGATCTTACCGGGTTTCCCTTTTTTAGAGAAGAGCTGAATAACGCCATTGGCGCCTTGCGCCCCATACAGCGCTGCAGAAGCCGCACCTTGTACTACTTCGACCCTTTCGATCGTGCTGAGGTCGATCGTGTTTAAATTAGTGGCAGCCAACTGAATGCCATCCAGGAGAATCATCGGGGAGGTACCGTTTTGCAGGGTATTAATGCCCCTCAAAAGGATGTTGACGTTTTGTCCCGGGACGCCGCTAACGCTGGATATCTGAGCTCCGGGGATCTTACCGACCAGTGCCTGGTCAACGGAAGCGGATGGCGCGCAGCGGGCATTTTATCCGCTAACCGATTCTACGGAAATACCAAGCTTCTTTTTGTTAGTAGCGACGCCGACACCGGTAACCACTACTTCACTCAAAGATTTTGAATCCGTATTCAATTGAATGGAAAGAGAAGTAACGCCTCCTATCTTCACTTCTTTGTTTTCATATCCAATGCCGCTAATGATCAGGACGGCGTTGCCGGGTGCTTTGATCTTAAAGGCGCCATTAAGGTCTGCACTGGTGCCGGCCTTGATGCCTTTAATTTTAATAGTTGCATTTGGAATAGGAGAACCGGTCGGGTCGGTAACCTTACCGGTAACCTCAACGTTCTGGGCGAAGAGCCCCTCGCCGATGAGCAATATGATGCCCAACAGTAAACAGTGTAGTTTTCTCATGTGTAGTTAGTGTGTTTATTAAATACTAAAAATCCGACTATTCGAGGAATAAGGTGATTGCCTGGGTATACAGGTCTCCTGCCGCTCTCAGAAGCGGCCACAGGGATTATACCCGAAACTTGTAGGCACCCCTTAAAAAAATAGCGCTTCCCCGAATAGAAGTGAGCGCTATAAAAGCAAATTTGAAAGAAGAGAGCTTAGGAGCAAGCGCCTCTGTGCTTTGGGCGAAGAGCCCATGACCAACAGGCAATGGCATGCCCATTAGTAAACAGTGAAGTTTTCTCATGTGTAGTAGTGTGTTATGTTAGAAACTAAGAAAAACTATTTTCTTCAATGGGAGTAAGGTCCAAAATATGACGAGAGGGCATTTTACTGGTTGGATGGTAACCACTTATGTAATTCAGGGCCATTTAACCGATAAGCAGGTCAGCTTTGGAAATTTAAAATACGAACTTTTTTAATTGAATATTAATTTTCTTTAACAATTTTTTAAACTTTTTTTAAATAAAGCTTTTGATAATATGAACTGGTTTGTCTTTTAGAGTTATTCCGAAAGGGAATTATAATAATCGATGACACGTACAAAGTCATCAGCTGATTTAAATTTTAATTTATTCTCATTAATAAAATCTTCCAGCCTATTCTTTTTATCGGCCAGCAAGGTTAGAAAAAAGGATTTATCTTTTTTTACCCGTTGCAGGGTGCCTCCTGCGAACAGATAATATACTTCGTAAGTCACAAACTCTTTTCTTACATCTCCCGACAGGTCGTCCTTTCGTTGTGAAATGGTTTTGCGAAGGGAGCGGAGCAGCCAGACCTTTCCCTGAGAGAGGACCTGGTAAAAATTATCTTTATCCTGGGCGTCAATGGCGGGGAAACCGCATTGAAATGTTGTGCCTTTTTTGTTGTTTCCGGCGGAATCATATAGCAGGATCTCTTTGATGGTACCTTTCGGTACGGTCATTTCCGTATTGTCTTTAGCAAGAAAGTGCCATTCCTGGGTTTGCAGGTTCAGGCGTAATTTGATATGGTCATATTTTTTGTCGTTAGCTGATATCACCGTCCCCTCTACCCATTCATCCTTGAAAAAGGGGGAGCCCTCCACATCCAGCGTAGGATTGACGAAGCGTCTGCCGTTCGGGTCGAAAACTTCGATAGAATGTGCCGCGGTAACCGGATTAAAGCCGCTTTGGGCGGAAAGCGATCCGGCAAGACCTGTCAACAAAGCTCCCAAAACGATCTTTTTTTTCATAAGAGGAAGGCGGCCGCCTCCAAAAATGTAGGTGGCCGCCTGGGTAGAGGTTATATTAAAAATTCGGGTTAATGACCTTGGCGCTCGTGGCTGATGGAACATTCAATGTCGTCTCATCGGCAGGGACATCCCAATAATCCAAAAAGTTATAATTTATGGTAACATTGGTATTCAGGCTTCCTGCCACCGTGTACAGATGGTTTCCATAGCTACCGCCGCCGTTGGCAATATCATAGGTCCAGCCCCATCTCCTGTTATCATAAAAGGATATCCCTCTGAACACCAGTGAAATCCTTCTTTCCTTTGTCAATTCCTTGAGAGCCAAAGCTGTTGTTAATCCTGTACCCGAGACGACGGCAACACTTGCGCCCTGATAGGTTCTTACGGCGTCGACATAAGCCAGTCCTGCATCTATATTACCCAGCCTTATATTGGCTTCGGCCAGCATCAGGGCGTTCTCTTCGTAGCTGCCGGCTATATAGACTTCATACTCTCCTACCAGCTTGTTTCCGATCACATATACGCCGGTAGTGCTTTGCTGAAGGCTGTCTATGATACTGTAGCGCGTGCCGAAAAAGTTATTTTTATAAAGGCTGGCCATTCTGAAATCCGTAGCAAGCCTTTTGTCGCCGGTATTAAAATTCTGTATATACCGCTCGCTTATCTTGAAGGTGGTTGAGGTGTTCGGTCCTGTTGTCAAAGCCGCGGCCGTACCTCCGGTAGCGGTGAAAAAGCCATTGGAAGCCAGTGATCTCCCTGTAAATACGTAGTCGCCATTTTGAATACCGTTGGTAGCATAGGTCAATACACTGTTCCAGTCAGCGGTGGTCATGGCAGTCGTGGAAGACTTGGTAATAGTGGCATTCGGGTCGTTGTTTACGAATGGCGATAGTTTATTCAACAAGACATTCCGCGCCAGCATCGTATTGATATTCCGGGTCCACATAGCCGTAGTAAGAACACCTCCGTTGCCCACCTGGCAAAAAGAGGGGATCAGTTGTCCAAGTACGGTGGCATAATCACTGCTGCTGGAAATGCCCGACAAGGTAGTTGCAGCCAGATTTAGGTAATAATTGGAACGGGCGATTATTGAATCTTTAATTAAATAATTATTATTGACCGCGCTTATTGTACTATTGCTCTTGTTCACCGAGTCAATGATAAGCCCGGAGTAATACATAGTGCCGATAGAAGCATAAGCATAACCCTTCCACCAGTAGCACCAGGCTTTAAGGGTATTGACCCTGCTTACAGAATCGCCCGAGAAGCGGATTCCGTCAACGAGGCTCAACACCGTATTGCAGGCTGCGTTAAGGGCATACATATTCAGCCATTGGTAGTATAAAGGATTGTTGGCGCTGCCACCGAAGATATTATAGGTCCTTATAAGGGAGATCTGAGGGGACCCGTTCGTAGTTTTGGTGCCGTCGTCCAGGATAAAATAATCCGGATAGCCGATGGTCGTAATCTGGTTGTTGGAGGCATCTGCGCCAACTACATCGCCCATCAGCTCAATATAGCCATAAGGCAGGGAAAAATAACTGTTGCCCAGCCAGCCATCTCCATTATAAAAACCGTTTGTATAAACGCCGCCCTGCGCCTGCGATATAAGGCCCGCTTCCGTAGTCACATTCACCAATAAACTGGGCGAGTTGGGATTGCCAACATTTAACTGCTTTTTGCAGGAAGCGGTCCCCAGGGCAATAAATCCCATAAAAAAGACCGCATGAACAAATTTATTTTTATACATAATTTTCATTGTTTAACGTTAAAAATTTAAAACCCTACATTCAATCCGACCTGGTATGATTTTATATTCGGTATTGTATTGCCGTCAATACCTCTAACAAAGGAGGAGTTGGCATTACTCGAGTTGATCTCGGGATCAAAGCCGGTGTATTTGGTAACCGTGAGAATATTTCTACCGGTAAGCACTAATTGCAGTTTCTTGAAATATTTAACTTTTGCAACTTTTGCAATATCCAAGGCAAGGGAAACATTCCTCAACCTTAAAAAAGAAGCGTCTTCATAAAAATAGTCCTTGGTGGCATCATTGCCGGAGCCATGCGCACTACCCCAGAGGCCGTAGTAAGCGCTGGCCCAATACGCGGTGTAAGCTCCGGTTTGTCCATTAATGGTCACGGGTTTTGTGAAATCACCGCTGATCCCATCTCTGTATAACCATTCTTTGGTTTGATTGTACAGATGACTGCCGTATACCCAGTCGAACTGGAAGGAGAAGGTGAGGAAATCCTTATAAGTGATTTCATTGATGAACGAAACGTTGAATTTGGGATTGGGGTCGCCCAGCGAATATTTTTCATTGGTGAACATGATTCCTTTGGTGGCCGTATCCACGAGGGTGTTGTTTACTACCTGGTACTTGCCTGCATCGGCCTTGGCAATATAAGGCGTGCCATCCTGATAGGTCTGGTTGACGTTCCGGATGGTTTTATAGCCATAGATCTGTCCGATCTTATGTCCTGCGCTTAATATCTCGAAGGTGCTTCCGGTATTATCCTCCGTACCTGTGGGAATATCAACGCCGCCGGCAATCTTGTCGATCATAGAAACCTGGTGGCCGAAGTTGGTGGTAAAGTTCCAGGTAAAGTTTTTGGATTGCAGCACCGGTATACTTACCTGGAATTCGAATCCCTTGGAAGACATATCGATCGCATTGTTCAGGATGCCGGTCGCCCCGCTGGAAAGAGGCGTAGGGACTGTATAAATTACATTTTTGCTTTTTCGTTTCCAATAGGTGAACTGGCCATTGATGGCGCTGAACCAGGTCCCCCCTTTATTGGTAGTAATGCTAAAGTCGGTACCGGCTTCAAATTCCTTGGAGACTTCCACCTGCAAATTGGGGTTTTGGCTAATGATAGGATTAGAATAGGATAACGAAGAACCAAGATTGCCCTGGCTTATGACAGGGTATCTGTCAAAAGGGCCGGGCTGAATACCTGCTTCGCCATAACCTGCCCTCAGCTTGAAGTAAGGCAGTATGTCGGAAGCTTTGCTGTCTTTCAAAGAACCTAAGGAAAGGGGCAGTATATAACCATCTACGTGAGGGAAGGTAAAGGGTTTGGAGCCACCGCCGAAAGCCGAAGACCAATCGCTTCTGAAACCGCCCGAAACACCGGCATAATCACCGAAATCGATTTTTTGATTGACCAGAAAGCCATAAGTAATAAAAGGTTCTACATAATCTCCATTCGTATTAGTCGTAGCATTATAAGGTGCAACTCCCTGCGTCGAAGTAGATGCCATATTAATGGGCGGCGCCAGGGGTAACCCTAAACCATAAGTATCGTATTCCTTATAGTTATTCTTCCGATAGTCAAAGGAGATTTGGGTACTTGTCTGGATGGGCAATTTTGAATTGAAATCCTTTTGAAAATCAGTTTTAATGTACGCACTGGCGAGAAAATTCTGGAAGGTGGTATTATATTGCCAGTTGTCTATTTCACCGGTATTGTCGGGAGCAAAATAACTGGTATAGGCTCCATAATAATTGGAATTGATATTTTGCGACTGGTTAAAATAGGTCCACTTGGCATTCTCCGTCCGGTAATTGATGCCATATTTCGCGTCCAGCTCTACAAACTTGTTGACCTTATAATCCGCGTCAAAATTCTGAATGATATCTATTTTATTGTCCAGGCCGGAATTGTATTCCTGCACATAGTACGGGTTGGTGGCATTTATACTTACGAAGTCGGCCGTTTGATAATTCGGGGAAGTTCCATCGGCCAGTTTGGCTTTCAGACTAAAGAAGGGAGAAGTGTTTAAGAATCCGTAAATATTGCCCACATTTCCAATCTGATTTCCCTTACCGTAGAGATAACCGCCTGCAGCTCCCAGGCCGGGGTGCAGCGTGTTCCGGGTATATACCAACTGCGTGATCGACCTTATTTTAAAGCCTTTAAAAAGCTCCGTTCCCAGGTTAGCTGTCAGGTTACTTCTGTCCACATACCCGTTCTTCATCACGGGGCTGACAGTATGATTATTAGCCACTGAAATCGCGTAATCGCTCTTGTCCGATGCTCCGGAAATATTGATTGCGTTATTTAAGGTGCTGCCTGTCTGAAATACTTCTTTGAAGTGGTCATAGTATTTCAGATTGGCATTGTAAGCCTTGTTGGAGACATTTTTGGTATTCAGTATCGCATAGCGGGTGGCGCCGCCATAAGTGTAAGAGATACCGGAGATAGAGCCATATTGGTCATAAGCCAATATATTTCCAGACGCATCTACTATGTTGTTACTGGCATCGGTCAGGTAGGGGTGCAATTGGGCTTTATGCACTTTTCCCTGGTTGATATACTGATTGCCGGAGTAGCTGGTCGAATAATTGATGACTGCCGGGCCATGTCTGCCCTTTTTGGTAAAAATCTGGATGACGCCATTGGCTCCCTGAGCCCCATAAAGGGAAGCGGAAGCGGCGCCTTGTACTACTTCTACCCTTTCCACATTACTCAGGTCAAGGGAATTGATATCGGTAGCGGAAACCTGGATACCATCCACCATAATCAGTGGCTTTGTGCCATTCTGTACCGTATTGATCCCTCTGAGCACTATATTGACCGGGTCTCCGGGGTTACCGCTGACGGAAGAGATCTGCGCGCCGGGGATCTTACCGACCAGGGCCTGGTCGATGGAGGCTGTAGGGGCGGGAGGGAGTTTGTCGGCGGAAACCGACTGAACCGCAATACCCAGTCTCTTTTTGCTGGTGGCGGTACCGACCCCGGTGACTACCACTTCGCTCAGGGATTTGGAATCTATGCTTAATTGGGCCGAAATGGTTGATAACCCAGTGGTTTTAAATTCTTTGGGTTCATAACCTACTCCGCTGATGACCAGAATGGCATTGCTGGAGGCGTTAATTTTGAAGGTGCCATCCATTTCTGAGCTGGTACCGGTGCGGGTGCCTTTGATGCGGATGGTGGCGGAAGGGATGGGAGCGCCGGAGGCGTCAGTGATTTTACCTGTAATTTCCTTTGTTTGAGCCTGTACACCCAGCGTAAAGAGCATAAGCAGGCACAACATCGATTGATGAAGTTTTCTCATGTGTAGTAGTTTGGTTTAAATACAAAAAATCTCCTCATACAGAAGAGCAATCGATAGTGTGCTAGTTCAAAAGTTGACAGAAGGATGAATCGACCCTTAAACGGTTAATACATAATCCAATATTATATATTAAATAACCGCAATGTTACATTCAATTATCTAATTTACCAATTATCGACCAAAAACGACCACTTACCCACATATATTACTAATTTTAATTTGTTTACCGGTGAAGGGAATTCACCTTCAGGAGCTTCCCTGCTGCTCCCAAAAGAGCTAAATTCAGGAGGCTGTCCTGGCTCGGGTCCCAGTGTTAATTTTCAATACTTTAAAGGGATGAAGATCTGTTTAACTCCAAGGGAGGTTTGGACTTTTATTCTCACAACATATTGATCTTCAACATACAAGACAGGGTCTGCCGGCTGAGAAAAAAGGGCTCTTACCCCTTTTAAAGTTATTCACACCCCAAAAAATTATTTTGTTATGTGGCGCTAATTTGTAATTTAGTGCAAGAATTTAATGGGTTAGTAAGTAAGGGGCCGGCGATTTAGCTGGCCCTTTTACTTTTTAGTCACTCCAACTATCATAACCCTGCTATTTATTCCTTCCCTTCGATTTGTTCCCCTTAAAAAATCAATAGACACTAACTTTACCGCATGAGTAAGATCACCAGCAAAATAAAAACTGCATTTTTTTGCAGCAATTGCGGATACGAAAGCGCCAAATGGTTAGGGAAATGTCCGTCCTGTGAACAATGGAATACCTTCGTGGAAGAAGTCATTACAAAAGACAACCGGCTGTCGGAATCCGAATGGAAAAAATTCTCCAACGACAAAAAAGAAATCCGGACGATCTCATTGAATGAAGTGGTCAGTGCGGAAGAAAAAAGGATCGTCACCCCGGACGCTGAACTGAACAGAGTGCTGGGATCAGGCATTGTTGCAGGAAGTCTTGTGCTGGTAGCAGGTGAGCCCGGTATCGGGAAGAGTACTTTGTTCCTCCAGATCGGTCTGCGTTTAAAAAGCATCACGACATTATATATAAGTGGAGAGGAGAGCGAGCAACAGATTAAAATGCGTGCCGATCGTCTGAATATCCAAAATGAGAATTTTTATCTTTTAACGGCGACTTCCACACAAATCATTTTCCAGGAGATTAAAAAATTACAGCCCCAGCTGGTGATTGTTGACTCCATTCAAACCCTGCAATCGCCTTATATTGAATCTTCACCCGGGAGCATTTCCCAGATCCGGGAATGTACCGCCGAATTCCAGCGATTTGCCAAAGAGACCAATACGCCTGTCTTTCTGATAGGTCATATTACCAAAGATGGAAGCATTGCCGGTCCCAAAATGCTGGAGCATATGGTAGATACGGTCCTGCAGTTCGAAGGAGACCAGCATTATGCTTATCGTATTCTCCGCACGCTGAAAAACCGTTTCGGCAGCACGGCCGAACTGGGCATTTATGAAATGACGGCACAAGGCATGCGGGGCGTCAGCAATCCCAGCGAGCTTCTTATCACCCAGAAAGAAGATCAGCTGAGCGGTATAGCAATATCCTCGACCATCGAAGGGCTAAGACCTCTGCTGATAGAGGTGCAGGCGCTGGTAACCCAATCTGTATATGGGACTCCTCAAAGAACCGTGAGCGGCTTCGATCTGCGCAGGCTGCAATTGCTGCTGGCCGTTTTGGAAAAAAGAGGGGGCTTTCATTTTGGCGTAAAAGACGTGTTCCTCAATATTGCCGGCGGGCTGAAGGTAGAGGACCCTTCTATCGACCTGGCCGTTTTATGCGCCCTGCTAAGTTCCTATGAAGACACTCCCCTCTCCTCCCATGTCTGTTTTGCAGGGGAAGTAGGGTTAAGCGGGGAGATCCGTGCAGTCCACCGCATCGAACAACGCATAGCAGAAGCCGAAAAGCTGGGTTTTGAAAAGATCTATATCTCTAAATACAATCTGAAAGGACTCACTAATCAGAAATCAGGTATTGAGATCATACCGGTAGGACGGGTAGAGGAAGTATACCAATATTTATTTTAAAAGATTACTTTTGAACCCGATGAACAAGCTCCTGCTGCTCATACTATCGTTCACTGCCCTCGTTATACTTTCCTGCCGGAAAGATACTTTTATCACCGGCAAGGATGCAGTCGTTCAATTCTCTTCGGATACCCTGTTCTTCGATACGGTCTTCACCACCTCCGGCTCCATTACAGAAGCCGTCAAGATCATCAATAATAATAATCAGAAGCTCCGTTTGTCCGACGTAAAGCTAATGGGCGGGGCCGGCTCTTATTTCTCTATTACGATAGACGGTTCGCCGGGCCCGGAACAGACGGGCCTCGAATTGGAAGCCAATGACAGTCTTTACCTGTTCGTAGCCGTTACTGTCAAGCCCGGCGCCTCCAACCTGCCCTTTATCGTACAGGATAGCATACAGGTTTCCTTTAACGGGAATCAGAGATATATTCAATTACAGGCCTGGGGTCAGAATGCTCATTTCCTGCGCAACCAGACGATCAAAACAAATACTGTCTGGGATAACACATTGCCCTATGTAATATTGGGCGGGTTACAGGTAGATACGAATGTCATCCTCACGATCCCCCAGGGATGCAGGGTCTATCTGCATGCCGATGCCCCCTTGCTGGTGGATGGCACGCTGCAGGTGTCCGGGAATAAATACGACAGCACAAAAGTATATTTCCAGGGAGACCGGCTGGATGAGCCTTATCGTGAGTTTCCCGGAAGCTGGCCGGGTATTTATTTCCGCGGGACCAGCATAAACAATAGCCTTCAATTCGCCGTCATCAAAAATGCTTACCAGGGCATCGTAGCGGAAGCCCCTTCTCTGAATGCAGCGCCCAAGGTCATATTGAATCAATGCATCATCGATAATAGTTATGACGCCGGTGTCATGGGAGCCCAGAGCAGCATACAGGCTTCCAATTGCCTGATCAGTAATTGCGGAAAAAATATCGTTTTGGGATATGGAGGCGATTACCAGTTTACCCATTGTACAGCCGCCAGCTTTTCCAATGATCTTATTGCGCACGTTTCGCCCGTATTATCCGTCAGCAATTATGTCCTGCAGGGCGCCACTCCGGTAACGGCCGATCTGACGGCGAATTTCATCAATTGCATTTTCTGGGGGAATAACGGCAATGTAGATGATGAGATAGTGGTATCCCGGCAAGGCTCCAGTTCTTTCTCTGTAAATTTTACCAATTGCCTCTGGAAAGTAAAAAATACCCCGGCAGGCATTGGTTCAGCCAACATCATTGCCAATAATGATCCCTTATTCGATAGCGTTAACACCTCGCGGAGATATTATGACTTTCACCTGAAGGCAGGATCGCCGGCCATAGATAAAGGAGCGAGCACGGTCCTTACCCAGGATCTCGATGGCAATCCCCGTCCTGTCGGTCTGCCGGATCTGGGATGTTACGAAAGGCAGTGATCTTTCTGCCAACCATTCACCCCGGAGGACGACAACCATTCACCCCTTCCATATACCACTCATCATTCAAATTCGACTCTAATCTAAACTTTAGCGTTCGAACTTTGTAGTACTATTCCGAATCTAAATACCTTTAATCAAAATCATTATTTTATGTTACGAGTCCTGCTTCTTTCGCTATTTTTCGCCGGTATAACGAGCGTCCATGATTTCAAAGTGCCGGGCCTCGATGGAAATACCATTGATCTTGCCAAATTCAAAGGCAAGAAAATCCTGATTGTCAATACCGCCAGCAAGTGCGGGTTCACCCCCCAATACGCCGACCTGGAAAAACTATATATGAAATACCAGGATAAATTGGTGATTGTCGGATTTCCTGCCAATAACTTCGCGCAGCAGGAGCCCGGCTCGAATAAAGAAATCAGCGAATTCTGCACCAAAAATTATGGGGTAACCTTCCCTATGGCCGAAAAAGTAGATGTGGTCGGCGACAATACCGCTCCACTTTTTAAATATTTGACGGAAGAAGCCAAAAAACTGGGTGTAGCAGATCCTGTCATCAAGTGGAATTTTACCAAATTCCTGATAGACGAGAATGGCAAATTAGTAGCCGTATTCCCCAGCAAGGTCAAACCGATGGATGACCAGATCACGAAATACCTGAATTAATGCAGGCTTATTATAAATAAAAGGCCCGGGACGATCGTCCCGGGCCTTTTATTTATCTTTGCGGCTATGTCTTTTAATAATGTCATCGGGCAGGCGCGCATCCGGCAAAGCCTGGTTGAACTGGTACAATTCAACCGCTTAAGTCATGCCCTGCTTTTTCTAGGCAATGAAGGCAGCGGCGCCTTACCTCTGGCGCTGGCATTTGCCCAGTATACCGTTTGTGAGAAAATAAACAGTTCGGGGCCGGAGCAGGGTTCCGGTCAGCCCCTGCTTACCGATGCCTGCGGGGTCTGTCCTGCCTGCGTCAAGGCCAGGCAGCTTATCCACCCGGATATCCACTTCTCCTATCCCGTCATCCCTAAAAAGGCCGGCGACAAGCCTGTAAGTACGGATTATATTTCCGAATGGCGGGAATTTATGGGTAAACATCCCTATGGCAATGCTTATGACTGGCTGCAATTCATCGGGGCGGAGAACAAACAGGGTAATATTACCGCCCATGAATGTAACGATATCATCCACAAATTAAACCTCAAGAGCTTCGAGAGCGGCTATAAGATCCTGATTATGTGGATGCCCGAATACCTTGGTAATGAAGGCAATAAGCTGCTGAAACTCATCGAGGAACCTCCTGCCAACACCTTGTTTCTATTAGTAGCCGAAAACGAGTCCCTGATCCTTCAGACGATCCTTTCCAGGACCCAGCTGGTCCGGATCCCTGCCCCGGAAACCCGGGATATAGAAAAGGCGTTGGTGGAACGCGCCGGTGTCGGGGCAGAACAGGCCCGGCAGGTGGCGGCCATTTGTGAGGGGAATTATCATGAAGCCCTGCAATTGATACACAATGCTGAAGATGACTGGCAAAGTGTACTGAGGGAATGGCTGAATGCGATCCTGAAGACGGGCCCTATCGCCCAGGTCAAATGGATCGATGAGATCAGCAAATCCGGGCGGGAAAGGCAGAAGCAATTCCTCCGCTATTTTAATCATTTATTGGAACAGGCGATCCGGTTGCGGTTTATGGATACCACCCAGCTGGTGATCCCGGACAATGAAAAAGATATTGCCCTGCGCCTGAATAAGATCGCCGATATAGGTCAGCAAAAGGCTATTATCGAAGAACTGGACCGGGCGGCTTATTATATTGAGCGAAATGCCCATGCCAAAATGCTATTTCATGCCCTGACCATCAAATTATATCATATTATAGCCGATCGGACGGTAGTGGAGGTCAATTAGGTCTAATGATGGCCCGTCGGGCGCCTTTTTAGTGGAAGGGGTATTTTACATGTTTTATGACCGTTTCGTAGTATATTTGAAAATGGCCCTTTATCGGGCCTGTGAAAAGAAGGTATCCGGACCAGGCCGCCAGGGGCAATAAAGGAGGAGTGAGCAATGATTTGGGCCGTTCGAACAGAGTCATCTAGCATAAATATATCTCTCATAGTGGCTTTGCATGCTCAGTAGTCAGTAGAATTCTTCTGCCTGTACCGTTTTTACTTCTTTTTACCATTTATTACTAACTATTAATTTTTTTGGGATATGGGATGTAGTAATTGTGGAACGGCCACAGGAGGCAAACCTTCCGGCTGTAAAAGTAATGGTGGATGTAGCACGGGGGGATGTAACCGGCTAAATGTACATGACTGGCTGGCTAATTTACCTTTCAGCGACCCCGAGAGCGGGTGCAGGGTGGTGGAAGTCAGCTTTAACAATGGCAGCAGAAAGGATCTTTATCGTAATACCACTACTCAGTTTTTTGACAAGGGTGACATGGTCAGCGTGGAGGGGGTCAGCGGATTCGACGTAGGGGAAGTGACCATCACCGGCGAGGTGGTGCGTTTGCAAATGAAGAAAAAAGGCATTGAGGAGAACAATCCCGATATTAAGAAAGTCCTACGCCGGGCCACTGATAAAGACCTGGAAATCATGCAGCAGAACAAGGCCCGGGAAAAAGAGGCCCTGGTGAGATCACGGGCCATCGCCCGCCAGTTGAAGCTGGATATGAAAATGAGCGAGGTGGAGATCCAGGCCGACGGACGCAAAGCTACTTTCTATTATATTGCAGATGACCGGGTGGATTTCCGGGAGCTGATTAAGCTATTTGCCGGCGAATTCCGTCTGAAAGTGGAAATGCGGCAGATCGGCGCCCGGCAGGAAGCTGCTAAAGTAGGGGGCATCGGGAGTTGCGGAAGGGAGCTTTGCTGCAGTACCTGGTTGACGGATTTCAAGTCGGTCAATACGACGGCAGCCCGTTATCAGAACCTGTCCATCAATCAAAGCAAGCTGAGCGGTCAGTGCGGACGGCTCAAATGCTGTCTGAATTATGAGTTGGACACTTACCTGGATGCCCTGCAAAACTTCCCGGATAATGTTGAGACCCTGCAGGTCGCCAAAGGGACCGCCATTCTCATCAAGAAAGATATATTCAAAAACCTCCTATGGTATGTATTGCCGGATAGCAATAAGCAGTTTCCCCTTACCATTGAGCGGGTCAGAAAGATACGGCAGTTAAATGCCCAGAATGTTATCCCGGATGGCCTGGAACCGGTGGAAGTAAGTACGGGTAAACCCAAAGAGGAAGAAGGTGGCTTTGTAGACCTGGTTGGTCAGATTAGCCTGAAGACCCTGGAAAAAGCCGACCGCAAGAAGAGACATGGCCATCAGGGCCGGGGCGGCGGCGAAGGCCGGGATAACCGGGGTGGCGGTGAAAATCGCGGCGGCGGAGAGAACAGGGGCCGGGAAAACCGGAGTGGAGGCAGCAACCGGGGAGGAGGGGAAAACCGCGGCGGAGGAGAGAACCGGGGTGGCGGCGAAAACAAAGGCGACAACCAGGATCCGAAGAAACCACTACCGCCCCCTTCACAACGGCCCAGGCGCAGATAAAAGGAATTCTTTGCTGAAATTCAGCGTTTTGTTAAAATTATAAGGTGTTTCAACCCCCTGGGGGTTTCCTTGTTATTTATTCAGACAATTTGTAATTTGGTGACTCTTAAAACTCTATAAACTATGGCAATTTTTAAATCCGGTAATCCTGCCCTACAGGAAAAAATGTTTCAAAACACTATCATTATCCCTGGGCAGGATGCAATGACCCAGCGAGGTGCGCTGAATAAATTTTTCTTTTTATTCATCATGGTAATGGCATCCGCCTCCTTCACCTGGGGAGCTTTCTATAGGAATGTAAATGTTATGCCCTGGATGATCGGCTCTGCCATCGGCGGACTGATCGTTGCTTTTGCCATCATCTTCAAAAAGGAATGGGCTCCTTATCTGGCGCCGGCCTATGGTTTGCTGGAAGGTGTTTTCGTCGGAGGCATTTCTGCTATCTATAATAATGCATTTGAAAAGGTAGCGCCGGGCATCGTGATGCAGGCGGTCGGCCTCACTTTTGGCGTGGTGATCGCCATGTACCTGCTCTATAATTTCCGCGTCATCAAGGCCACGGAGAGATTCAGATCCATAGTATTCACCGCGACGGCAGGTGTAGCAATCTTTTACCTGATCGCCGTTGTGCTACGTATGTTCGGTATCGATATGCCTTTTATCCATGAAGGCAGCAATATGGGTATTCTTTTTTCACTGGTGATCGTCGCTATTGCTGCGATGAACCTGATCCTCGATTTTGACATGATCGAACAGGGCGCCGCCATGGGTGCGCCAAAATACATGGAATGGTATTGTGCATTTGGTCTCCTGGTAACCATCGTTTGGTTGTATATGGAAATCCTTCGTTTGCTGTCGAAAGTCGCCAGCAGGAAATAATTTATTGATATTCTTATACTTAAAAAGTCCCGGGATCCCGGGACTTTTTTTTATTTTTTCATTTGGGAAAGTTATTACCTTTAGGATATCATGGACAGCTACGAAAGACAGCAGGTTATAAAAGAGATGCATGAAATGTTGCGCGAGCAGCGGGAACGCATCACTACGAAAGAACAGGCCGAAGAAGTCTTAAGAGACCTCGGCATCTGGCACCTGCTTGTCGACAAAGAAACAGGCAAGTCTGGCCAAACAGACGAATTAGATTCTGCTGGCAAGTAAGTACCAGTTGTTTTTTTTCTTCTACAAAAATTTATTGAAATGTATCCCTCCAGACCGGGGTTGCTCATCGGTTTCCATGGCTGTGATGAGTCCATTCGAAATGCTATTGTCGACAGCAATGCTATGCTGCGCGCCAGTCAAAATGGCTATGACTGGCTGGGCCATGGTTTTTATTTCTGGGAAAATAATTACGAGCGTGCATTGGATTTTGCAACCAATCGCCCGGGAAAAAAACAATACAAAACACCCGCAGTTCTTGGGGCCGTGATTGATCTGCAATTTTGTCTAGATCTGATGGATACGGAATTTATACGTCTGGTGAAAGAATCCTATGATAATTTAAGAAAATTGGCAAATGTGGCTAATAAAGATCTTCCTGCTAATAAAAAAATAGGCAATTCAAGAGATCTATTATTGCGGGAGCTGGACTGTGCCGTCATCGAAAATCTTCATAAGGAGCGAAAACTGGATAATGAAAAAGTCTTCGATTCAGTGCGAGGCCTCTTCGTCGAAGGCGACCCCATTTATGAAGGCGCCGGCTTTCATGAAAAGAATCATGTTCAGATCTGCATAAGAAACCCCAACTGTATCAAAGGCTTTTTTATTCCGCGGATGGAAGTCAGGTGGACGGCCTGAAATTTCCGGAGCCATGAGCGGAGCATAAAAAAAAGTCGCCTCCGGGGAAACCGGGAGACGACCTCTTTTGGGATCAATTCCGTGCTATCTGTCAGGTCCTTGCGTTCATATATCCTTGCTATAAGATTTTGAAATAAAATCGTTTATCTTTTAAAACCAGCTTCTGATCCAGGTCTCATCCACTCTGTTGCGCGCCCTTCTTCTTCTTTTGGCAACTTCAACGCTATGCGAGATCATTGTCCAGAATACCAAAAAGATAAATAAAAACGTAAAGGGCGGTATACCCAAAAAGGATATCCATTTCCCGCCAAAATGCCGGCGCATGGGTCTCTTCAATCTTTCTGCGATCAGGTACATGCTCGGCACCATGAACAGGGTCATGAAGAAGGCAAAAGCCAGCCCGAATATGATGGTCCAGGACAGGGGTTTCCAGAATACGGCATTGTCACCTCCGAAATAAATATGCGGGTTCAGTTCGGCAAACAGGCTGACGAAATTGATATTGAATCCTACCGCCAGGGGAATCAGGGCCAGGATGGCGGCCAGGGCGGTCAGCAGTACGGGAATGATGCGGGTCTTTCCTGCTTCGATGACGGCTTCCCGGGTCTTCATACCCCTTGCTCTCAATTCGTCGGTGAACTCGATCACCAGGATCCCGTTCTTGACCACGATACCTGCCAGACCTACGATACCAAGGCCTGTCATGATCACGGAGACTTCCATTTTCGTGATGGCGAATCCCAAAATAACCCCGATCACGCTGAACAGGATCTCCGTGAGGATGATCACGGATTTAGCTACGGAATTGAACTGCAATACCAGGATGATCAGGATGGCCGCCAGGGCGATGATCAGGGCTGAAAAGAGGAAGGCGCCCGTCTCGGCCTGCTGCTCTCCTTCTCCGGTCTGTTTGATCGTCACCCCATCCGGTCTCTTTTTGAAATCCGCAAGATGCGCGGTCAGTACCTGGTTGACTGCTGTGGGTGTATATCCATTCAGTACATTCGATTTAAGGGTAATGACCCTCTTCTGGTTCTTGCGTTTTACGCTGCCCAGGGTGCTGGTATAATCTATTTTCACCAGGGAGCTGATCGGCACGCTTTTCATGGCGCCGCCGCCGGCGATATCCCGGAAGGTGATATTCATGTTCAGGAGGTCGGACAGGTTCTTGCGCTGGGAGACCAGGTTCCTTATATAGATCTTGTATTCATCTTTGCCTTCTTTGATCTTCGAGGCTTCTTTCCCGAATAAGGCGGTCCTGAGCTGCTGGCCGATCTGGCTCGAAGTAACCCCTTCGGTCATAGCGCGCTGGCGGTCAACTGTCAACGTGATCTCGGGGTTAGTGAGGTCAATATCCATTTTTAATTCTTCCACACCGGGCGTCTGGATGGAGTCCAGGTAGTTCTTCAGGGAAACCGCCGTCTTGGTCAGGTCGTCAAAGTTCTCACTGGCCACTTCTATATTCACGGGAGGGTCCGTAGGTGGTCCACCCTGTTCCTGGTCGACGGAGATTTCGGCTCCGGGAATCCCCTTCATGACAGCCCGGATCGAGTCCAGGTAACGGGCCGTGACCACGCCCTTTCGTTTTCCGAATTCGACAAAGGATACCTGTACGCGCCCGAGCTCAGGATGGGTGCTCTGATCGCCGCTGGTGGGGTCACTGGCTCCGATAGCCACGTTGCTGATCACGCTTTCCACTACGGGGTTCTTTTTCCCGTCTTCCATCCCCAGTACTTTATACACCCGCTCTTCCAATACTTTCGTAACGGAGTCCGTATAGTCTACATTGGTACCGACTGGTAATTTCAGGTAGACATAGACCTGATTGGGATCTCCCTTGGGGAAGAACACCACTTGTGGACCTCGTATGTTGAAAAATACAAAAGAAAGTATCAGCAGGATGAAAGTGCTGAGGAGTAGCCAGGCCGGCCGCCAGCCATTCAGCGCCCAGCGCAGCAGGCTCTCGTAGTGGCCCATGATCCAGGGCAGGATCCTGTTTTGGAAGGCGTGGATCATCCCGTCGAATACAAATTTATTGAGGATGGCCAGAATGACGAGGAATATGAGGAGGTTACCTAAGAAAGTCTGTTTTCCCAGGTCCAGCAGGATGCCCAGGATCAGGGCGATCCAGAATCCCGGCGTCCTGAAGATACCGAATTTCGATTTCTTTCCTTCTTCTTCCGGGTGGTTCATAAAATCCACCGCGAATACCGGGTTCATAATGAAGGCCACGATCAGGGAAGCGGTGAGGGTAAAGATCAGCATGGCCGGCAGATAGACCATGAACTTACCGATGATACCCGGCCAGAACAGCAGGGGGAAGAAGGGCGCCAGGGTCGTTAGGGTTCCGGCGAATACCGGGATGAATACTTCGCCGGCAGCCATCATGGCTGAACGGGAGGTATCGATCTTGCCTTTGCCCTGTGTGAAAATGCGGTGCGTATTCTCGATGACCACGATAGCATCATCCACGATGATACCCAGTCCGAACAGGAGGGCGAAGAGCACGATGAAGTTAAGGGTTACGTGGGTACCGATGATAAGATCTGCCGCCGGTAAGAAACAAAAGGCTACGAACATGCTCAATGGCACGGACAGGGCGACGAAGAAGGCATTGACCACGCCCATGAAGAACATAAGGATGATCAGCACCAGCACGAAACCAATGATGATGGAATTTACCAGGTCGTTGAAAGAGGTGCGGGTCTTGGAGCTCAAATCCCCGGTGATAGCGATAGTAAGATCTTTGGGGAGGCCGCCTTTCATCTCGGCAACGGTCTTGTTGATGAGGTCCGAAGTCTCGATGAGGTTCTCTCCCGAGCGTTTGATAATATTCAGGGTGACTACGTTCTTACCGTCCAGGCGGGCATAGCTTTCCCGATCCCTGATCGTATCCTTGATGGTGGCGATGTCCTTGAGGTATACGGCGCCGCCGCCATTCGGGCTACGTACGATGATCTGGGCGATATCTTCCGCCGTGTGGAACTGTCCTTTCAGCTGCAGGTTACGCTTCATATTACCTACATCCAGCAGGCCGCCGGAGATATCGAGGTTCTCGCCTTTCACGGCATTGTCGATATCGTCGAAAGTGACATTGGAGCTCCGCATCTTATAATTATCCACGTTGATCTGGAACTCTCTTTCGGGCGCGCCGACGATATCCACCCGGTTGAGCTGGGGAAGCTCTTCCAGTTTGTCCTTCATATCGTCCGCAAATTTCTTGAGCCGTTGCTGGTCATAGTCGCCGCTGATATTTACGTACATGATCGGCTGGTCGGAGAAGCTTACTTCCAGGGCGGTGGGCTCCTGGGTGAGATCGGTAGGCAGGTCTTGTTTAGACTTATCGACGGCGTCCTTTACCTTCTGCAGCGCTACATCCACCTGGACATCTGTTTCGAATTCGACCACGATGGCCGAATAATCCTGCTGGGAAGTGCTGGTGAACTTCTTGATCTTGGCGCCGGTGATACCTTTGATCTGTTTTTCGATGGGCCTGGTGACCAGGTTTTCCATATCCTTGGGGGAGTTACCGGTATAGATCGTAGATACATAGATCGTCGGTATCACGATATCCGGGAACTGTTCCTTCGGTAGGGTAATGAACTTATAAACGCCCCATCCGCTCACGATCAGCATGAGCAGGTAGATGGCCGTCTTATTTTTGATACTCCAGGTGGTGGGTCCGAAGTGTTTGAATTTATCGGTAAGATTTTCTAAAGCACTCATAGATTGATTTTGAAATGAATTAAGCAATAGCCTTCCTATCTTCTATTGAGTTGTGATCAACTGTCCTTCATATAAGCCCTGAAAACCGTCCGTGATCAATTGGTCGCCGGCCTGGAGGCCCGACTTGATTTCTATCTTGTCGGCATAAGGCTGGCCGATGGTAACGGAGCGCTTATGGGCGGTCAGCTTACCTTTATCGGCAACGCCAACCATGACGTATTTTCCTTTTTCATCCGTCTGCAGGGTATTGACGGGAGCGGTAATGACTTTGTTAGCAGCATAATCCTGCAGTTTGATGAGCGCTATCTGGTTCGCGCGGATATCTGTTTCATTCGGGATCCTGACTTCCACCTGGAAGGACCGGCTGGCGCTGATCACTTTTCCGGTTACGTGGACGGTGCCCGTGATCTCTTTATTATTCAGTCCGGGGAAGCCGATCTTCACCGGTGTGCCTACCTTCACCCGCGCCTGGTAATCTTCAGGTACCTGCACCACTACTTTCAGGTTGCCGGTGTTGATAATATGCAATTGCTGGCCGCCCGTAGTGAAAGTTTCGCCAACTTTTACAGAGATCACATCCACCACCCCGCCGATATCGGCCGTTACATTCGTAAAGCCCAGTTGTTCCTGGTCCAGCTTTACCTGATTTTCTGCCTGGTCGACATCATTTTTTGCATTGATGAGATCTACTTCCGCGCCGATTTTTTCGTCCCAGAGGTTTTTGCGACGTTGATAGATATCCTGTGCATGAGCCAGTTTGCTCTGATCGGTAGCCAGCTGCTGGCGTTGAATGACATCGTCCAGTTTCAGCAATGGCTGTCCCTGTCTGACCGGGTCGCCTTGTTTGACATATACGGCTCTTACCACGCCGCCGGTACCGCCGCGGGGAGAAATATAGGAGTTATTTTCTGCGTCTACATTACCCTGCAGGTCGATGTAATGGATGAAGCCGGTAGGCGCTAATTGTGTCAGTGTGACCAGTTTCGCCTTTTCGGCAATGCTGGCGGTGGGATCGGCTTTGACGATCTCTGCTTCGAGCGTCGTTATCTGTTTGCCCAGTTTCTCCTGCTGATCTTTGAGGGCAGTCAGCTGAGTTTTCTTTCCTTCCAGCGTATCGTTGTTTGCCGCGCTGTTGCCGCAGGAGGACAGCAGAAGGGAGGAGCTGATCACCACTATAGTTAGATTTAGTATCTTATGCATATCAATGATTTTTAAATTTTAGAGTTTGCCGATTGCATTCTGGTAATCCACTTTGGCTACCACCGCGTTGTAGAGTGCATTGAAATAATTGGCCTGTGCCGATTTCAGGTCTGTCAGGGCCGAAGTGATCTCCGTATTGGAGCCAAGGCCCTGTTCATATTTTTTCCGGGTCTGATCATAGACGCTTGCCGCCAGGTCCATGTTCTTTTTCTGATAATCGAGGGAAGCCAGGGCGGCGGTAAACCGCAGCTGTGCCGTTTTTACGTCGTTGTCAATACGGATCTTAAGGGAGTCCATATTGTTCCGGGTCTGCTCCAGCTTGTATTTTGCCTGTTTGATATTGGCGTCTTTGTAGAAGCCATCGAAGATGGGAACGTTGATATTGAGTCCGATATAAGAGGAAGGGAACCAGCTATTCCTCTTGCCCAGATCGAATTGGCTCGAATACTGGTTTTGCGCGTAGTTTGCCGTCAGGCTGGCAGTGGGTATATACGTTTGCTTATACCGTTTGACATCATATTCGTTCAATCTTCTATTGATCTCCAGGAGTTGGTATTCGTGACGGTCGGTATATTTATAATCGTCGCCCAGGGCGGCGTCCCGGATCATCTCGTAAGTGAGCGTATCGGTGAGCACCAGGGAGTCGCTGATGGGCATGCCCAGCAATACCTTTAATCCCAGGTAGCCATTGGCAATATTATAGCTGAGCTGTATGCTGTCTGACTCCAGGTTGGCCAGCTGTACATTCGCCTTATCTACGTCCAGTTTTTCGGAGAACCCGTTCTTAAACATTTCCGTAGAGCTATGCAGCAAATCTTTCTGTTTGGCAATATTTGCATCACTCTGCTCCACCTGGGTATGACTTAACAGGAGCTGATAATATATTTTATAAATATTGACACGCAGCGTTTGTTCCGTTATCTCCTGTTTCTTGCTATAAAAATCCAGGGAGGCCTGACGGGCCTGCAGCCCTACGAATACCTGTCCGTCGAAGAGGACCTGTTTCAGGGTAGCTCCTCCGCTGGCGCTCCACTTGGTGCCGAACTTCAGGGGGAGAAAGGTACCGGCCGGCCCGCCGTTTAATTCGGCGGGGATCAGGGTGGTCGGGATCTGGAAATAATCGGTCAATCCCAGGGTGCCCGTTACCTGTGGCAGTGCCTGCGAGGTGGTGGCACGGTTACTTTGTTCCTGGATTCTGAGGTCCAATATGGCATTCTTAACATTCACGTTGTTCTTAACGGAGTAATCGATGGCCTCTTTAAGGGAAAGGGTATGGATGGCCGGCGACGATGAAGTCTGTCCCGGCGAAGCTTGCTGTGCGGAGGCATTCAAAGCCATCAGGATCAGCAGCCCGGGTATCAACCTTCTCAATTGCTTAAACCTTTTGTTCATGAGATAATTTTTTGTTTCGTTCATTGGTGTATTTCTCAATCAGCGTCTTGCCTTTTGCGGTAACGACGCTATGGATGAAGAGCATGGACAGTTCATAGCTCACTTCCAGTATCTTGTACCGGCTATGGGGGAAAAGATCCAGGTTGAAGATGAGGAAAGCAGCTTCTATGCGGCTTTTGGTCGTTATATCCAATTGAATATCAGGTCGGTACAATTCTTCTGCTATGCCCCATTGCAGGTTGTCCATGATCACCCCGTAAAGGAATTCGTATTTGAACTCTTTTAATTTTCTGTAAGAGCGGGGATGATGTTTTTCCAGGTCATAAAGCATGAGGGGGTTCGTGGACTTCAGCAGTTCTTCGTGGGATTCGAGGGCGAGGAAGATCTCGTGTACGGCATTCTCGGACTGCTTATGGAACCCGATGCAATCCATTTGGCTTTTCTTTATCTCCTGGTCGATAACGGCGGTCACCATATCATCCTTATCCGTAAAAAACTGGTAAATGGTCTTCTTGGAAATGCCCAGCTGTGCTGCGATTTCATCCATGGTGATGGACCGGATCCCATACCGCATGAAGAGGTCGGCGGCTTTGTTTAATATTCTTTCTTTTGCTTCCATGATGCGTCGGGGCCAAAACTACGGAAACTTTTTTTGTAACCAAAGTTTCCTGTGGTTTTTTAGCATTTTTACCCATATTCCCCTAGGCATCTCTATAACCGGACTTCGTCCGGTTGTGAACAAGCCCCATGGATAACCGAGATAACCGAGGTAACCGAGGAGAAAGCGAGGAACGACGCTTTTGACGAAGATTACGAGCGGAGCGGAATCATTTAATTAATTCTGCGCTCCCTTATAATGACTAATTTTGGCCTTAACCGGCGAGCCGGTAGTGAACATGGCAAAAATTCATTTAAACAGCCGGCACATGAAGCTTCGAAAAATACCCCGTAAATTATTCCAGCTTTTCTTACAGGGTCTGCTCATTCTAGCTCCTACTTCTATCACGATCTGGACGGTATTTTCCCTTTTCACCTGGATAGACGGCATCCTTCCGAATTTGGTTCATGGTCTGATGCCTAACCTGATCAGCTTAGACCAGTTTGGCAGCCCCAGACGGATCCCCGGTCTCGGTTTTATCGTCTTTATCGGCATTGCGCTGTTTGTCGGTTATATTTCTCCTTCGTTCATCGTTAGCCGTTTAGTCGACCTCGCAGACCGGCTTCTGGAACGGACTCCCGGCATCAAACTTATTTACTCTACTATAAAAGACTTCTTCGAAGCCTTCGCAGGGAACAAAAGGAAATTCGATAAGGCTGTGCTGGTCAGCATCGAAGCGCCGGATGTATGGAGAGTGGGGTTCATCACGCAGGAGGAGCTGCATGAATTCGGATTACAGGAGTATGTTGCCGTATATATCCCCCAATCTTACGCCTTTGCGGGCCACCTGTATTTTGTGAAAAGAGATCGGGTAAGGGTCCTCACGGATATCAGTTCCGCCGATGCGATGAAGTTCGCTATTTCCGGAGGCGTTGCAGAAGTCGAAGAGCATCCGGCCCCAAACCTCTAAAGGTCCGTCAGGACCGGGAGCAGAACTGAGGCAGCTTCTCTTACCCGTTAGTGGGAACAGGTTTCTCAAAAATTCGAAGGCCTTCAGCAAATAGTCATCCGCATTGAACAGACCTATTCTCGAATCGAGCAGGAAATGCATTTATTCATATTATGACCAAGTCAATCGGCTTCATTCCGTTTATCTTTTTTATTTATTTTTGCATATTCTTAATTTAAAATAATGGCAACAATAATAAAAGCCCCTGAACAAAAGAAAAGCAAATCTGCTTGCCAGGCAGCCGCCCATGGATCTGCTCAATATCCGAATATTGACATTAATCTTTTATCCAAAGATTCAAAAGAAACTCCCTTATCTCCGTACCTTTCGAGGATATTCCCGTTCTTATTGATGAGCACTTGGGTTGGATAGGAGGCGACGTTATATATGTCACCAATAGATGCTGACGTCTCATTGCGGTTTATTGTCGTATCGGGATTTATCAATATTTGCTTCCATATCTCTAATCCGTCTTGTAGAATGGCTTTGCGCCAAGCATCAGGTGTCTTATTGTCATCGGCGACGCCAATAATCTCGAAGCCACTTTTTTTATATTTATTGTATAGCAATTTTAAATGAGGACTTTGCTGCCGGCAAGGGATGCACCACGATGCCCAGAAATCAAGGAGGATATATTTATCCTTTCTTTCTTCGTCGAGATCGATCAAGCCCCCTTTAACATCACGACGGATAAAACTTTTTACTGCTGTATCGGCTATTATCTCTTGAGTTTTTTGGATCTCCGTCGCTACTTCAAGACCGTAATAGCTTTTTTGAATGTCGGGAGAAAGCGTGTTGTATAGCAATTTCAATGAATCGAAGGATACATATCTTATATTATTAGCCAATAAATAGGAAGAAATATATGATTCAGGGTGATGGATAACATATTCGATATCGGCATCCGTTAATTTTAAGAAGATTTGCTCTTTAATGAGAGAGATGGAATCAAACCTTCCCTGAATAATTGATAAATCGCCTTGCCTGGAACTATCTTTTTGAGCTGTTAGATATTGTGCGTTATTTTTTTTATATACTTCATTTAGAGGATCTAATTCCCTTACTATAATAGAATCCTTCTTCCTTTTAACCCGTTCTAGTTCCAGTTGGGAATTAGATCCTCTCATTTCAGAATGACTGATATTATTTTCAGCCGCAGTTATTATCAGTTTGCCCGGCTCGATAAAAAAAGTGGAAAAATTGGGTCCACCAAAACGATTACCATCATTGTCCTTGTCTTTCAATGCAAAGTCTGCCGTCGTAGGCTCACTTACTATCCCTGTAAAACTAAAATATCCATCTTTCAGGGCACAGCTATCCCTTACATATTTATCTTTACTTTCTCGATAATAGAAGAAAACCAATCCGCTTTTCCGGCCTGTAAGTTTGCCGAAAACGTGAAATCCTTTGGTTCTACTATCTTGTTGACCTGAACAACTATAAGGCATTAAGTGATTTAAGCCTAAAAAAATAAAGATCGTATACCTTTTCATTAAAGACATGGAATCATTTTCTGGTTATCAAGGTGCAACACATTGGTTATAAGCCACGCCGCCGGGAGGTGCAGCCCAATGCACACATTTTAATCCTGAACAACAGCCGTCTTGTTGGCCAATACAGCTGTAAGAGCCGGATAATCAGGATGTGTGCCTATTTCTTGTTTACAATAATTCTTATTGATCCGTTTGCCGCATAGTGTGAGCCACTTATGAATAATATTCCAAAGTTCCTTGGAATCGGACGAGGTTGGTCTGTGCGGCATACAGAAAGCGTTGCTAGGTTAATGGTATAAACCTTAAAGATGCTGTTTTTTTATAATCCATGAAAATTTATTTAATGTTGTAATTTATACACCATCAGGAAGGAATGGCCAGCGCTCACCGCGATTTTGAACAATATCTTCACCTGATTAACCACCTACTAAGCAAACTACAACATGGTGAGTAATGTATTTCCCGGCCATTCCTTTTACCACGCAGGCAGGTACGTTTCCCGGAAACCAGGGCCGGAGTTGCTGGATTACCTGGTATAGAAAATTTTCAGAATAATAGTAAATATTTCACATACTTGCAAACCCGGCAATTAAGATGGCCCTACACGCCCTCCCTATTAAAAAAGACTATATTTGCATCTCATTTATAACATGTTAAATATCATTCTGTGGTTCATAATTTCAATTCCGGTCCCAGCATCCTGCCGAAAGAAGTATTTGAACAGGCCAGCCAGTCTATCCTGAACTTCAATGATACAGGTCTCTCCATCCTGGAGATCGGTCACCGGACCCCTTTGTTCCAGGCAGTTGTCGATGAAGCCATGGCTACCGCCAGGGAGCTGATGCAACTGGACTCCGAGCACGAAATATTGTTTCTGCATGGAGGAGCTTCCACTCAATTCTTCCAGGTGCCCATGAACTTATTGAATGAGAATGAAACCGCCGCTTACCTGGACTGCGGCATCTGGGGCACCAAGGCGATCAAAGAGGCCAGACTCTTCGGCAACGTAGAAGTGGTCGCCTCTTCCAAAGACAAGAACTACACGTATATTCCCAAGGGCTATACCGTTCCTGCCGGGGCCAGTTTTTTTCATTGTACGTCCAACAATACGGTTGAAGGGACGCAGATGCATTCTCTTCCGGATACGGATATTCCGTTGGTTGCCGATATGAGCAGCGATATTCTCAGCCGGGTAATCGATTTTAACCGGTATGACCTCATTTATGCCGGCGCACAGAAAAATATCGGGGCCGCGGGGGTCAACCTGGTGATCGTCAAAAAAGACCTTTTGGGTAAGGTGAGCCGCAAGCTCCCTTCCATGATGGACTACCGCCTGCATATCGAAGCAGGCAGCTTACTGAATACGCCTCCTGTTTTTGCGGTCTATGTTTGTATGCTCACGCTCCGCTGGCTGAAACAGCAAGGCGGTATCCCGGCCATGGAAAAGATCAATGACCAGAAGTCCGCGCTCTTATACGATACCCTGGACAGCCTGCCTCTCTTCCGGCCGACTGTAGCAAAGGAAGACCGCAGTAAGATGAATGTGGTTTGGGCTATGGACAATCCCGAACTGGAAAAAGAGTTCCTTTCCATTTGTAAGGAGAACGGAATGGTAGGCATTAAAGGATACCGGACCGTAGGCGGGTTCAGGGCTTCGCTGTATAATGCCCTTCCGATAGAAAGCGTCCGGACCCTCACGGACCTTATGAAAGATTTCGCAAATAAAAAAGCTTAAATAAAATGGCAACGATCAGACCCTTCCAGGCATTACGTCCTATCCCGCAACTGGCCGGGCAGGTAGCTTCCAGGCCTTATGATGTATTGAACAGTCATGAAGCCAGGGAGGAAGCCGCCGACAATCCCAACTCTTTCCTCCATATCACCAAGGCGGAGATAGATATGCCATTGAATGTGGATATTCATTCCCAGGAAGTATATGATAAGGCCAAAGAAAATTTGCAATCTTTTATAGAAAGGGGGATTTTGATCGAAGAGGATAAGCCGACCTATTATATCTACCGGTTGATCATGAACGGCAGGAGCCAGACCGGTCTGGTATGCGGCAGTTCGGTAGACGATTATGAGAATGACATTATTAAGAAACATGAGTTCACCCGGCCCGAAAAAGAGGCCGACCGGATCAATCATATGAAGACGATCCACGCACAGACCGGCAATGTCTTTCTTGCTTATAAAAACGTAGCCGCTATCGACGAGCTGATCGAAAGCTGGAAAAACAACCAGGATCCTCTTTATGATTTTACAGCAGAGGATGGTATTCAGCATACGATCTGGGCTGTTGACAAAGAAGAGACCATCGGGGCTATTACCCGGTCCTTCGCGGAGAAAGTTCCCTTTACCTATATTGCAGATGGTCATCACCGGGCAGCTTCCGCCGCCAAAGTGAGGAAGGAATCAGGCGCATCATCCAGCACGGAAGCCGATTATTTCCTTACTACCCTTTTTCCTTCCGCGGAGCTGCATATATTGGATTACAACCGTATGGTGAAGGATCTCAATGGCGCCAGCGTGGAGGAATTCCTGGATAATCTGCAGAAGAGCTTCCTCGTAGGAAAAGTAGATAAGGCCTTCCTACCCGGTCAGCTGCACGAATTCGGCATGTACCTTCAGGGCAACTGGTATCAGTTAGTAGCGAAAGAAGGTAGCTTTACCAGCGATCCGATCGGTGTGCTCGATGTTACGATCCTCCAGAAGAATGTCCTGGGCCACCTACTGGGTATCAAAGATCCCCGTACGGATAAACGCATTGATTTCGTAGGTGGAATCCGCGGGCTGGGCGAACTGGAGAAAAGAGTGGACAGCGGCGAAATGAAAATCGCTTTCAGCCTTTATCCCGTAAGTATCCAGCAGCTATTTGACATTGCGGACAGCGGACAGGTAATGCCACCCAAGAGCACTTGGTTCGAGCCTAAGCTGAGAGACGGATTGTTAACGCATCTTATTTGAGCATTAACTACCGGATGGAGCCTGATATTATTGGAATACATTACCTTTGGCCGATAAGAAAAGACGAAAAGCATGAACAGGATCCTTCTTTTACCCTTCATACTGGTCTTGGCCAGTCTTGCTACTCTCGCCCAACAACCCGACGCAAAAACACTACAGGAGACCGCCAGGACGTTTACCCGCCAGGGCGATTATGCAAATGCTATCGTGGTATTGAGCGGAGCCGTGCAGAAGGATCCCCAGAATATCGAATTACTCAAGGATCTGTCCTTTAACTATTACCTGCAGCGCGAGTATGCCAAGGGATTGAATATTGCACGCCCCCTGACGGAGCGACCCGATGCGGATGTGCAATGCTACCAGATGACAGGGCTTTTTTACAAGGCGATCGACGATCCCAAGGAGTGCGAAAGGCTGTATAGGGCGGGGATCAAAAGATTTCCCCGCAGCGGCGTTTTGTATAACGAATATGGAGAGATGCTCTGGGCCCGGCAGGACAATTCGGCCATCAAGCAATGGGAAAAGGGGATCGAAATAGACCCTAATTACTCCTCCAACTATTATAACGCCGCCAGGTATTATTTTCTCACCTATGATAAAGTCTGGAGCATTATCTATGGAGAGATCTTCGTAAACCTGGAAAGTTATAGCAAGCGTACTGCCGAGATCAAGGACCTGCTCCTGGAAAGCTATAAAAAACTTTTTGCCGAAGGAGATATACTTAAAAATCAAAATACCAAATCCCCGTTTGTCGCCGCTTATCTGGGTATACTCAGCAATGTCTCATCTGCCATCGCCCAGGGGGTTACATCGGAATCCCTCACCGTATTGCGGACTAAGTTCATTCTTGCCTGGTTCGAAAAATACCCGGCGGGTTTCCCGTTCCGTCTGTTCGACTACCAGCGCCAGCTTTTAAAGGATGGGCTCTTCGACGCTTACAATGAGTGGATCTTCGGGGCTGCGGAAAACCTCCCGGCTTTCCAGACCTGGAGTACCGCGCATGGCGATGACTACAGCCGCTTCACCAATTTCCAGAAAGGCAGGATCTTCAAGTTGCCGGAAGGGCAATATTACCGGTTTTAATTTGTCCTTTTTTGTTTTTTGTCTAATTTGGCTCCGGTAAATAGCCAATAATTAAGCCGTTTCCAGCGTTTTTAAGGCCGAAATAACCGCCTGTTTAAATAATAACTATGACCGAACCAACACGATTGTTCGATTGCCTTCGAATTCAACAGGAGAAAGCAGTTCTGCCGGATATGCTGGCAGCTAAGGAAAACGGCAAGTGGAAGACCTATAGCTCGACAGAAGTAACGGATACCGTGAATAAACTCAGTGCAGCCTTGTTGGGACTGGGCATTTCCGGGGGGGACCGGACTATAGAGGGTATGGACAAAGTCGCCATTGTAGCCAAGAACCGCCCGGAATGGGTGATGGTCGACCTGGCTGTGCAACAGATCGGCGCCATACTGACGCCCATTTATCCCACTATTACCGTTGCCGAGCTGGAATTTATCCTGAATGAGGCGCAGGTAAAGCTCATTTTTGTCAACGACGAAGAGCTCTTCCATAAGGTATTGAGCATCCGGGATAAAGTCGCCAGCCTGCAGGAGATCTATACCTTTGAGCATGTAGCCAATGCCAGGCATTGGAAAGAGTTACCAGTGAGTGCGACCCAGGCAAACCTGGACCGCCTTCCTGCTATCCGGGATCAAATACGACATGAAGACCTGGCCACCATTATTTATACTTCGGGCACTACCGGCACCCCCAAAGGGGTTATGCTCTCTCACAAGAACATTCTCAGTAACGTGGTGTCCTGCATTCCCTGTCTTCCCAGGGGACCTATCCGGGCCCTCAGCTTTCTGCCGCTCAATCATATCTATGAGCGTATGCTGACCTATGTCTACCTTTTGAGCGGCAGCTCTATTTATTATGCGGAAAACATGGACACGATCGGAGAAAACCTGAAAGAGGTAAAACCGCAGATGTTCGTTACCGTTCCCCGGCTGTTGGAGAAGGTCTACGATCGGATCATGCAGAAGGGGTCCGAACTAACGGGGGTGAAAAAAAAGCTGTTTTTCTGGGCGCATGGACTGGCTGCCCGGTATGAGATCAATAAGTCCCAGGGGGCCTGGTATAACCTGCAATTATCCCTGGCCAACAAGCTCATCTTCAGCAAATGGAGGGAAGCCCTGGGAAACAATCTGACCTGTGTCGCCAGCGGGGGAGCCGCTTGCCAGGTAAGGCTGATCCGTATTTTCACTGCCGCCCGGATCCCTATCCTGGAAGGTTATGGTCTTACGGAGACATCTCCGGTGATCAGTGTCAATCGTCTCCAGGTGGAGGATCGTATGTTCGGTACCGTAGGTCCTATTATCCCCGATGTGGAGGTCAAAATCGCCGAAGACGGAGAGATCCTCTGCAAAGGTCCCAATGTGATGCTCGGCTACTATAAACGCCCCGATCTCACGGCGGAAGCCCTGGAAGGGGGATGGTTTCATACAGGCGATATCGGCGTGCTGGTGGAAGGTAAGTACCTGAAGATCACCGATCGTAAAAAAGAAATGTTCAAGACCAGCGGCGGAAAATACGTAGCCCCCCTGATGATTGAAAGTAAATTACAGGAATCCCCTTTTATCGAACAGATCATCATCGTCGGTCCGGAGCGGAAATTTGTCGGCGCCCTGATCGTGCCGGCTTTCGCTTACCTCCGGGATTGGTGCCGGCAAAACAATGTCGCGAATATCGCGGCAGGTACAAATGAGGAGCTGATCCTTCATCCCGGAGTCATCGGGCACTACCAGGAGATCGTGGAGAGCTATAATAAGTATTTCAGCCATGTGGAACAGATCAAAAGATTTCAGCTGCTGCCTACGCTTTGGACTGTCGAGACGGGTGAAATGACACCCAAGCTCAGCCTCAAACGCAAGGTAATTACCGAGAAATACAGCAACGCAATCGAAAAAATCTATGCGGAGGGTTAGTCCAAAGCCGGAAGAGGGTGTCAAAAGCCGGTACTATGGATTGTTATCCGAAAATTTGAGAAACGATAGGCGTCCGTTGCCCACGATCAAAAATAACACCAGCAAAAGGAGCACGACGATCGTAAGCAGCAATTGGGAAAAGGGCCGGTACAGATCCGGAGAAGCATTGATAAAAAAGATGGCCCCGATCAGGATCGGTATCTGTAGAATACAGGCGAACCGGGTTAGCACTCCCAGTATCAGCAAAATCCCTCCCAATATATGGGCAAAGGAAATATAATTGCTCATCAGGACAGACGTAAAGGACCCGAATGACATCTTACTGGTCATCAGGGACAGCATGCCGCCCATATTCGTGAGGAATTCAATTCCTTTATAGCAAAGAAATACGCCCAGGACGATACGGAGGATATCGAGCCACTGAGGGTGATGGGTGTCACCCCAGTGTTCCACACGTTGTACGAGGTTCATATGACATCGTTTTAGGTGAGAAAAAAGAACTCAACTAAATATACGAATTTTTGCCCATACTTCACTCAGATCATCTTCTTAATTAATTTTCCCAACGTCTTCAGCCCCTCCTCTACTTCTTCGTCCCAGGGCCGTGCGTAACTGATCCGCAGGCAGTTCCCAAACTGGGCTCTTGCGGAGAATAGCTGCCCGGGAGCTACCGAGATCTGATGCTTTAAAGCTTCCTGGTACAGATGATAGGCATTCAATTTCTTATCCAGTTCGACCCAGAGCACAAAACCGCCCTGTGGCCGGGAGACCTTGGTATTAGCCGGAAAGTGCTGCATGATCCCCTGCAGATACCGGAGGCATTGCGTATGCAGCGCCTTGCGCAATTTCTTCAAATGGTATTCATAACGGCCGATACTTAAAAAATGGGCGATCGCCTGTTGAGTGATCGTCGTGCCGGTGACCGTATGCATCATTTTGGTACGGACGACTTTTTCGGTGAACCGGCCGGGGAGGATCCAACCGATCCGGTAGCCGGGCGCCAGGGATTTGGACAGGGAGCTGCAATGCAGGACCCAGCCTTCTTTATCAAAGGTCTTACAGGTCTTCGGGCGGTGGCGGCCAAAATATAACTCGCCATAGATATCATCCTCGATCAGGGGGATCTGCCTTCGGGTGATCAATTCTACCAGGGCCTGCTTCTTGTCTTCGGGCATACAGCTTCCCAGGGGGTTGCTGAAATTGGGCACGAATACGCAGGCCTTGACAGGGAACTGGTCGAGCAGGGTTTCCAGATGTCCGGGATCTACCCCTGTCAGCGGATCGGCCGCGATTTCCAGCACTTTCAGGCCCAGCAGCTCGGCCACCTGGAAAATACCGAAATAAGTGGGATTCTCGATGGCTACGGTATCTCCCGGCTGAGTCACCGCTTTCAGGCACATCACTAACGCCTCCATGCAACCGGCCGTCACGACTATCTCTTCTTCCGAAATTTTGCCGCCCCAGTTGAACGCCTGTTTGGCTATCTGCCTGCGCAATTCCCGGTTGCCCTGTATATGTTCGTATTGGGTCCCGTGATGACTGGAGGCCCGCATAGCATGCATCAGCGACTTATTCAGCTTGGCCGTCGGCAGTAAGCTGGTAGGCGGGGCCGCTATGGAGAAATTGATCAGGTCACTGGAAGAGATATTATTGAAAACGGCCGTGATCATTTCCTGCACACTGACCTCACTGGTCATCGGTTCAGGTTCTGAGATACGGGGCAGGCCTGGCATCCGCCGCAAATTAAATCGTACATAATAGCCCGATTTCGGCCTGGCTTCAATGAGTCCTTTTCCTTCCAGGTGATAATAGGCCTGAAAAGCGGTGCCCATGCTGATCCCATATTCTTCGCTCAGCATTCTCACGGAAGGTAGTTTGTCCCCGATCTTCAGGATCTCCTCTCCGATCATTTTCTCCAGGCCTTCGGCTACCTGCAGGTAAATATGATCCTGGTCGTTGAATTTCTTTTTATTCATACGCATTTATTTAAACCCGGACGGGCCGGTCTGTCTTCATTACGATCTGCCGCGGTAGTGTTTCGGTTTCGGCCGCGCATCTGATCTAGTCAAAAGTAACAAATCTGCATCTGTTTTTTACAAAATAGATTCCTGAAATTTGTAGAGAAATCAAAAAACATGGCACATACCGTCTCGCTTTACATTCCCGCCCACCGGGCTACTTATTCCCGACTCCCCGAAGTGGACTGGGACAACCTGGAATTCGGCCGATATAACAGCGACCATATGCTGATCTGTGATTATGCAGACGGTAAATGGCAAACACCGCAGGTCCTTCCTTTCGGAAATTTCGCCCTCAGTCCTGCGACGCTGTCTTTTCATTATGGGCAAACGATTTTTGAAGGGATGAAGGCATTCCGGATGGAGGACGGGAGGATCAATATTTTCCGGCCGCAACGGCATTATAAAAGGTTCGTCTTGTCAGCAGAAAGATTGTGCATGCCTGTTATATCGCCGGAAGTCTTTCTGGAAGGATTGCGCAGGCTGGTGGAAATAGATAAGAGCTGGGTGCCCGGCCAACCGGGCAGCGCCCTCTATCTCAGGCCCTTTATGATTGCCACGGAGGCGAGACTGCGGGTGAAAGTATCGGAGACCTACCGGTTTTCCGTCATTACGACTCCTACGGGGCCTTATTACCAGCAGCCTCTGCGTGTAAAAGTGGAAACGAATTTTGTAAGGGCGGTCAAAGGAGGTACGGGTTATGCCAAGTGCGGCGGCAATTACGGAGGATCTCTTTATCCGGCTCAGAAAGCGAAAGAGCAGGGTTATGACCAGGTTCTATGGACGGATGGCATCGAAAATAAATATATCGAAGAGTCGGGCGCCATGAACGTATTTTTTGTCATCGACGATACCCTGGTCACGCCTCCTCTTTCCGACTCCATCCTGGATGGGATTACACGGGATAGCCTGATCACCCTGGCTGGCAGGGCCGGCATCCGGGTGGCAGAAAGGCCGGTGTCTGTAGAAGAATTGAGGCTGGCCTTTGAAAAAGGGAAGATCCGGGAGGCCTTTGGGTCAGGGACTGCGGCCGTCATCTCCCCTATTGGAACGATCGGTATCGAGGGAGCAGACTATGATCTGCCCGCGGCCGGTCAGGAGAGTATGGCGACTCTGCTCAGGACAGCGTTGGAGAATATCCGATATGGCTGCGAGCCTGATCCGTATGGATGGAATTTTATCGTATGAGCAAGATTTGAGTAAAAAATAATGCGGGGACATGTCCCGACCTGGATTTAATCGGTATATTGTTATGCGCCTGGAATACAGTTCCGGCGTTTTATTTGGATAAATAATCGCATAACATCATCATGGAGAAAAAACTACAGGGGCAGATCGCCATTATTACCGGCGCCAGTTCAGGCATTGGGGCCGGGGTATCCAAGGCATTGGCAGCAGCAGGGGCCACCGTTGTCGTCAACCATCCGGTGGCAGCGACCCTGGCTCCCGCAGAAGCTGTACTGACAGAGATTAAAAGCGCCGGCGGCGCCGGCATCACCTATCAATGCGATGTCAGTAAAGAAGCGGAAGTACAAAAAATGTTTGCCGATGTGATCGCTCAATTCGGAACGGTGGACATCCTGGTGAATAATGCAGGGTTGCAGCGGGATTCGCCTTTCCAGGATATGACCCTTGAACAATGGAATTTTGTCCTGGGAGTCAATCTGACCGGTCAGTTCCTCTGTGCCCGGGAAGCTATCCGGGAATTTCTGCGAAGAGGTATCGTGCTGGAAAGATCCAAGGCCGCCGGCAAGATCATTTGCATGAGCAGCGTACATGAAGTCATCCCCTGGGCCGGCCATGCGAATTATGCCAGCAGCAAAGGCGGCATTATGCTCCTTATGAAGAGTATCGCCCAGGAATTCGCTCCTCACAAGATCCGTGTCAACAGCATCGGGCCCGGAGCCATCAAAACGCCCATCAACCATCAGGCATGGGATACGCCCGACGCAGAAAAGAAATTACTCGAACTCATCCCTTACGATCGGGTAGGCGTAGTGGAAGACATCGGCGCTGCTGCCGTATGGCTGGCCAGCGACGACTCCGATTATATAACAGGCATCACTTTATTCGTCGATGGCGGCATGACGCTCTATCCCGGATTCAGCACGAACGGATAAGGTATAAATATTTTACAGGCAGGCAACTCCCCTCTCTAAGGCAACGTATCGGTTACTATAAAATAACCACAAATACGCTCGTGCCTATCCGACCTTTTCTACCTCACTAATTTATTGGAATATTGCTCCGGTCACCAGCACTATGGGTGATTGCCATCGGACTTTTTAACTGCTTTCCGGTGATCGGGATGCCCATGTCTAAGGAGTTCTGTGCCGATACCCTATCGAAAAATGATACCCTCCCGGGATTAGGGAAGGACAGCCTGCGTTTCCCTCTTAGTGACCGGCGAAGCGATCCTATTTCCGCTCCGTCGAAAAACCCTTTCGATCTGAAGGATCCTTTCAACATAAAGGATTCTATCGTCTATGATCCGCAAACAAAGCGCTATTATATCTTCGAAAAGATCGGCGATCATTATTACCGGGAGCCTACTTATTTGACTTTTGACGAAATGATGCGCTGGCAGATCAGCAAGGATGAAGGCGACTATTTCCGGGCGCGGGCGGATGCGCTGGCAGCTCTCAACAAGAAATTACTCCGGCCGAAGCTGTCCGTGACAGATGATCTTTTCAACCGGCTCTTCGGCAATGGCAAGGTGGATGTCAAACCACAGGGTACGGTGAGCATTGCGGCAGGTTACCAGGGGCAGAGCATTCAGAACCCCACCCTCCCTGAAAGCTCCCGGAATACGGGGGGATTTGATTTCAATATGAATGCCAACCTGAGCGTGCTTGGCAATATAGGCAACCGGCTCAAGCTTCCTATCAGCTATAATACGCAGGCCAACTCCAGCTTCGAGAACCAGCTGAAGCTGGAATATACGGGAGGTACGGATGATATCATCAAAAAGATAGAAGCCGGCAATGTATCCTTTAGCACGAAGAGCACGCTGATAACGGGGGCCCAATCCTTATTCGGTCTCAAGACGCAGCTGCAATTCGGAAAATTGTATATTACCGGTGTGCTGGCCAGCCAGCGTTCATCTACTCAATCATCCGGATCACAGGGCGGGGCGACCACCACTTCCTTTTCTTTCAAGGCGGATGACTATGACGAGAACCGTCATTTTTTGCTATCACAATATTTCCGCTCCAATTTCAGCAAGGCGTTATCGAAAATACCTGTCGTCAATTCCCAGGTGCAGATCCTGAAGATCGAAGTATGGGTGACCAATCGCAACGGTGTGGTCTCCGGGGCGCGGGATGTGGTAGGGCTGATGGATCTGGGAGAAGCATCTCCTTATAATTCGCATATCAAGGGGCAGGCTTCCGTCGCTTATCCCTATAATGATGCCAATACCGAATACCGGAGTGTCATCAATGGCGCCGGCAGCCGGCAGTCTTCGTCCGTCGCCACGATGCTGAATGGGCTGGGTCTCTCCCAGGTGCAGGACTATGAAAAGGTATATGCCCGGAAGCTCAACGGCAGTGATTTTTATTATAATCCGCAGATCGGATTCATTTCCATCAATACCACGCTGCGTTCGGATGATGTGCTGGCTGTCGCTTATCAGTATAGTTATAACGGGACAACGTACCAGGTGGGGGAGTTTTCGCAGGATGTGCCGCCGGACACGAGCCAGGGCTATAATCCCGGAGCGCAGAAAATATTGTATCTGAAGCTGCTTAAAGCGACCGCCCAGCGGACCCGGTTACCGATATGGGGGTTGATGATGAAGAACATATATTCCCTGAAGACTTCTGCCGGCAGCGTGCTCACCGGTTTGCAAAAAACAGGGTTTGTCCTGAACGTACTATATAACGAAGCCAGTAAAGGCACGAAAAGATATCTGCCGGAGGGGCCAAAAGCAGGGACAGCGCTGCTCTCCGTGCTGAACCTGGACCGGCTCAACAGTAATAACGATGCTTCTCCGGATGGGATCTTCGACTACGAGGAAGGTTTCACGGTCTTATCGACGCAGGGGGTGGTGATCTTTCCCGTGCTGGAGCCCTTTGGCAAGGACCTCGACTCGCTGGCTTTTTCCAATGCTTCACAGACGTTGAAGGACAAGTATGTATTTTATCATTTATACGATACGATCAAGGAGGTCGCCAAGACCTATGCCAATACAGACCGGTATTACCTCAGTGGGACCGCCAAGGGTCAGGCTGCGTCCGGCAATCTCTCCCTGGGAGCGGTCAATGTACCCCAGGGGTCGGTGGTCGTGACGGCCGGAGGGCAGACCTTGAAGGAAAATGTCGACTATGTGGTGGACTATCCCAATGGTACGGTACAGGTCATTAACCAGGCGATCATTAATTCGGGGGTGGCCGTAAATGTGTCCTTTGAGAACAATGCAACGTCCGGCCTGCAATCCAAGGGCTTCATGGCGCTGCGGCTCGATTACGAGGCCTTCAACACCGCCAGCCGGTCCCTTTCTCTTGGTGCGACGATCGAGCGGCTGAGCGAGCGACCTTATTTTACTAAAACATCCTATGGAGAAGACCCGATCCGCAATACGATGTACGGTCTGGATATCAATTACCGGACCCAAGCGCCCGGGTTAACACGCCTGTTAAACAAGCTCCCTTTTTATTCCAGCCACGAGGTGAGCACGGTGACGGCTTATGGCGAGGCGGCCTACCTGAAACCGGGACATGCCAAACAGATCGGCAGTGGCAGCAGCGGAACGGTATATGTCGACGATTTCGAAGGGTCTACCAGTGCTATCGATCTGGAATATCCGGTAATCAACTGGGCGCTGGCCTCTACGCCACAGAGTAACGGGCTTTTCCCGGAAGGAAGCCTGAAGGATTCGATCGATTATGGATTCAACAGGGCGAGGATCGCCTGGTATAACATCGAGACCACGTTACAGGACAAGAGCAGCTCCAGCAACCCCGTGAGAAGCTATGAGAATTTTTCCGATCCCCGTATCATGGCTATCACTACCCAGGAGCTCTTCCCGGAGCTAACGACGGCGACCGGGACATCCACCCAGCTGACAACCTTCGACCTGGCCTATTACCCCAGCGACCGGGGCCCCTACAACTATGACAGCCGGACCGGCAGCGTAAGTTCCGATGGGAAACTGCTGAACCCGAAACAGCGTTGGGGAGGGATCATGCGCTCGATCGACCAGAGTGATTTCGAGTCGGCCAATATACAGTATATCGAATTCTGGATGCAGGATCCTTTTATCCTCAATCCTTCCGGCAAAGGGGGGCAGCTATATTTCGACCTGGGCAGCGTCTCGGAGGATATACTAAGAGATGGCAAGAGGATGTATGAGAACGGAATGCCCACTCCCAATATATCGGCAGCCGTGGATACGTCGGCCTGGGGAAAAATGCCCGCCAACAATACGCAAGTAACCAACGCCTTCAGCTCGGACGCATCGGACCGGCCTTACCAGGATATAGGATATGACGGGTTAAGCGACACCGCGGAAGAGAGACAGTTCGCCTACTACCTGAATAAGCTGAAGATCAGCTACGGCGTCAACTCTACTATCTACCAGCAGGCGGAAAAGGATCCTTCCAGCGATGATTTTAAGTATTACCGCAATAGCGACTATGACAACTCAAAAACAGGTATACTTGGCCGGTACAAAAACTACAATGGTCCGGAAGGGAATTCGCCCGTTGCCACTTCTTCGACGGTGCAGGCATTTACCATGTATCCCGACGAGGAGGACATCAACCGGGACAATACCATGAACGAGCTGGAATCCTATTTCGAGTACAAGGTCAACCTGTCACCGGACAGCCTGGTGGTCGACAAGAATTTCATAACGGACAAGCGTTCGTTCACCCCCAGCGGGGGTGTTACCCAAAACTGGTACCAGTTCCGCATCCCGATCACCGCTTATACCCAAGCGGTCGGGGGTATAACGGACTTTAAGTCCATCCAGTTCATCCGGCTTTTCCTGACAGGCTTTGCGGATTCCGTCGTCTGTCGTTTCGCCAAATTCGACCTGGTCAGGGATTCCTGGAGGACCTTCAACTATGTGCTGGACACGACGGGTAATTATACCGCTTTGTCCACGACCAGCTCTACCACTTTCGCCGTGACGGCGGTGAATATAGAGCAGAATAGTTCCCGTACGCCTGTGGCCTATATATCGCCGCCGGGTGTCGAGCGGCAGCAGGAGCTGAGCAATAACAATGTCAATTTATTATTGAATGAACAAGCCCTTAGCCTGCAGATATGCAATTTGGTGAACAAGGATTCGAGGGGCGTCTATAAGACCACTACCCTGGACCTGCGGAAATACGGCAAGCTGGATATGTTTATCCATGCGGAGTCAGCGGCTGCGACGGATAATCTGAGCAATGGAGATCTGTCGGCTGTCCTGCGTCTGGGCAGCGATCTTACCGACAATTATTACGAAATCAGGATGCCGCTGCAGATTACGCGGTGGGGGGCCACGACGTCCGAAACGGTCTGGCCCACTGCGAATAATCTAAACCTGACCCTTAGCCGCCTGGTGCAGCTGAAGGAAAAACGGAACAGCGTGGGTCAGAACAATGTGTATTATAAAGAAACGGATACTGATGGCAGGCAGTATGCTATCCTGGGGAATCCAAGCCTGGGGGAGGTCGACCAGCTCTTTCTGGGGGTAGAGAACGTGAACCAGCCGACCATCTGCACGGAAGTATGGTTCAACGAGCTGCGCCTGTCGGACCTGGATGAGAAAGGCGCCTGGGCGACGGTGGGAAAAGTCGATGTCAAGCTGGCGGACCTGGGGACCGTATCCCTGGCCGGGAGTATGAAGACGGCAGGATGGGGTACGATCGACCAGCGGATCAACGAGCGGTCGACGGAAGACGATATACAGTACAATATGGCAGCTTCCTTAGAGCTGGGCAAGCTGCTGCCTAAGAAAGCGTCGCTTTCCATTCCCTTCTATGGCAGTCTTGCCAAAACGATCAGCAATCCCGAATATGATCCCTATGATCTGGACATTAAGCTGAAAGACAAATTGAAGATGGCCGCCTCAAAAGCGGCCAGGGATTCCATCCGGGATTATGCCTCAGAAGTCACGACGGTAAGCACAATCAACTTCACCAATGTGCGGAAGATCCCTGCCGCCAGCAAGAAGCTGAAGATCTGGAGCCTGGAAAACCTTACGCTCAATTATTCCTATACGAGTTCGCAGCATCACAACCCGACGACGTTGGAGGATGAGACGATCAATTATAAAGGGTCTCTGGCCTATAACTATGCGCATACGCCTGTCTATTGGGCGCCCTGGAAAAAGGTCATACGGTCCAAATCGTCCTGGCTGGGTCTCCTCAAGGCATTCAATCTCAATTTCACCCCGACGGTGTTGGGGTTCCAGACGGATATCGCGAGGCAATTTGCGGCCTTTCGTTCCCGTAATGTCGACGGGGGCGCCAAGGATGCGTTGCCGGAGAGCTATAACAAGTATTTTACTTTTAACAGGTCGTATACGTTGCGGTGGGACCTTACCAAATCCTTAAACATCGATTTTACGGCGTTGAACAAGGCCTGGGTAGATGAGGACAGCGGTCGCCTCGACCAATCGGGTAGGCGCAGGATGTGGAATAACTTCCTGAAAGGGGGGAGAACGACGTCTTATACCCAGACGGCTACGGCTACCTATTCTTTGCCTACTTCTTATTTTCCCGTGACGGACTGGACGCAGGCAAGACTATCCTATACGGCTACCTATGGCTGGACGGCGGCCTCTACGACGGCTACCAGCCTGGGCAATGAGCTGCAGAACACTCAGTCGGAATCCGCTATAGTGGACCTTGATTTTACCCGGCTCTATAAGAAATCCCGGTGGCTGCGGGCTTTGGAGCCCGTTACCAAAAATCCGGAAAAATCGCTGCCCAAGCTGGGGGGCTTTGTCACTTTGTTGGGCAGGATTGTCACTTCAGTGAAGCATATCAACCTTAGCTATTCGGAGAATTCGTCCTCGACGATCTATGGGTATATGGACAGTACACAAATAATCGGAATGGATCTTCATTCGAAGGAGCCGGGGTGGGGGTATATTTTCGGGCAGCAGCCGGACACCAATTTCATCAACCGGCTGGGGAAAAAGGGCTTGTTGAGCACGGATACTTCTTTCAATTCGCAGAACCAATTGACCTTTACCCAGAAATTCAGCCTGTCAGCAACGTTGCAGCCGATCCCGGGATTGGATATACAGCTCAGCCTGGACAAGAGTTTCGGGAAGAACTATTCTGAATTGTATAAGGATACGGCAGGAGGAGCGGGGTTGTCGAGACTGAATCCTTATTCGACGGGGACTTTCAGCGTCAGCTTTATTTCTTTCCAGACCCTGTTTGAAAAATTCAGGCCCACGGCGATATCCGGAACTTTTCAGCAATTTGAGAACAACCGGGCCGTCATTTCAAACCGGCTGGGACAGGAGAATCCCTATTCGGCAGGGCTGACAGGTACAGACGGCTATGCGGCCGGCTACGGCAAATATTCGCAGGATGTGCTGATCCCTGCATTCATAGCGGCGTATACGCATAAAGACCCTTACAAAATAGCCCTGGTCAACGAGGGGGGCTCGGGTGTGCGGAGCAATCCATTTTCGGGGTATATCCCCAAGCCGAACTGGCATCTTACCTATAGCGGGCTCAGCAAGCTCCCTTTCTTCGATAAGCTCTTTACGAGTTTTATTATCACCAATGCATACACGGGTCTTCTGAGCATGGGCAGCTTCAATTCCAATACCAATTACAAAGACCCGATGGGTTATGGGCAGGCCGGGTTCATCGATACGCTGACGGGGAATTTTGTGCCTTATTTCCAGGTGCCGAATATCACGATGACGGAGCAGTTTTCTCCCCTGATCGATGTGGATATGACGTTCAGAAACCAGGCGTCCGTGAAGATCGGGTATAGTAAATCCCGTCAGTTAAGCCTGAGCCTTACGGACTACCAGATGACGGAAGCCAGGTCTTCGGAACTGACTATCGGCGCCGGCTGGAAGAAAAAGGGATTGCGGCTTCCTTTCAACATTACCCTGCCGGGGAAAGGAGGCGGCGACGGCAGCGGTAGTAATGTTCAGGGGAAGGGTAGCACCGGCAAGGGTGGCACCGGCAACGGCAGCAGCCCAACGAACCAGGGCAATGATGTCACTTTCCGGCTCGACGTAAGTATCCGTGATGACATCAGCACAAACACTTACCTGGATCAGACCAGCTCTACCCCTACGGCGGGTCAGCGAATTATCCGGGTGGCGCCTTCCGTGGATGTGGTGCTGAACAAAAAGATAAGCTGTAAATTGTACTTCGACCGGAGCCATACGATCCCAAGATTATCCTCTTCTTATCCAACCACTACTACCAAGGCCGGCATACAGATCCAGATCTCTTTGTCGCCCTAGCCAATCAGGGCCGGATGGGATACAAAGTGACGGAAGACTGGGTCAACCGGGATTAAATAAGTACATTTAGTGGGGAAGGAATATACGTTTATCTAATCAGGGAAGAAGTTACTTTATGACGGAAAAAGAACGGTTAAAAAATGCGGACTGGAAAAAATGGGGGCCTTATCTCTCCGAACGCCAATGGGGCACTGTACGTGAGGATTATAGCGCTAACGGAGACGCCTGGAACTATACTACCCATGATATGGCGCGCAGCATGGCCTGGCGCTGGGGAGAAGATGGCATCGGGGGTTTTTCCGATAAGAAACAATTGTTATGTTTCTCCGTCGGCCTTTGGAACAAAAAAGATCCGATCCTGAAAGAGCGGATGTTCGGCCTCAATGGCAATGAAGGCAATCATGGGGAAGACGTAAAAGAGCTTTACTATTATCTCGACTCCTCGCCCACCCATTCTTATATGAAGATGCTGTATAAGTATCCTCAATCAAAATATCCCTATTTAGAGCTATTGGAGGAGAATAAGCGGAGGACCCGCCTGGAGCCGGAATATGAGCTAATAGATACAGGCATCTTTTCCGAGAACAAATACTTCGATGTATTCATGGAATATGCCAAGGCGGATACGGAAGATTTCCTTATCCGGATCACGGTACACAACCGGGGGCCGGAAGACGCGCCGATACATATTCTGCCTACGCTCTGGTTCCGCAATACCTGGAGCTGGGGGTATGACGATTATAAACCCCTCATGATGACGTCCAATCAGGGGAATATCAGCATCGAGCATAAGCTGGTGGGAGAGTTCACCCTGCATGGTGAGGAGACGGACCTGCATCTCTTTTGTGACAATGAGACCAATGTGAAAAGGTTATACGGAGTCGACAAAGCGGGTTATTTTAAAGATGGTATCCAGGAATACCTGGTCAAGGGCAATCTGCAGGCCGTGAATTACCAGCAGGGTACCAAGGCGGCGTTGAATTATGAGCGGACGATACCTGCCGGCGGGTCTGCCACTATCCGTCTCCGGCTGGAGCCTCATAATAATATTGCGCCTTTCAGGGATTTCGATGAGATCTTTGCCACCCGGATACAGGAGACGGATGACTTCTATAAGGAATTTCAGGAAGATGTGACCGATGAGGATGAAAAGCTGGTGCAGCGACAGGCCTTTGCCGGCATGTTGTGGAGCAAACAGCTTTACTACTATAATGTGGACCAATGGCTGAAGGGGGATCCGCATCAGCCAGCGCCTCCTCCTGAACGCCTGAAGGGAAGGAACAAGGAATGGAGGCATCTCAACAACAGCAATATCGTTTCCATGCCGGACAAATGGGAATACCCCTGGTATGCGGCCTGGGATCTGGCTTTCCATTGTATTACTTTCTCGCTGATAGATTCTGATTTCGCCAAGCACCAGCTGCTGCTGCTGACGCATGACTGGTATATGCACCCGAATGGCCAGCTACCCGCTTATGAATGGTCATTCAGCGATACCAATCCTCCGGTGCATGCATGGGCCGCGTACCGGGTCTATGAGATCGATAAGCATAATAACGGGGGGCAGCCCGATACCGCTTTTCTGGAAACCGTCTTTCACAAGCTCCTGCTCAATTTCACCTGGTGGGTCAACCGAAAAGATGCAGAAGGCAATAATATTTTCGAAGGTGGATTCTTAGGGATGGACAATATCGGTCTTTTCGACCGCAGCAATACCCATCTGCCGGATGGCGGTCGCCTGGAGCAGGCCGACGGCACCAGCTGGATGGCGACCTATTCCCTGAATATGATGCGGATAGCCCTGGAATTGTCCATGACCAATCCTATCTACCAGGACATGGCCAATAAGTTCTTCGAACATTTCCTTCATATCGCCGGGGCGATGGCCAACATGGGAACAGGTACGGACGGTCTTTGGGACAATGAAGACGAATTCTTTTACGACACCATGCGTCTGCCCGGCGAAGTCAGCGTCAAAGTGAAGGTCCGCTCGATGGTGGGATTGATCCCTCTCTTTGCGGTGGAAGTGATCGACGACAAGCTCTTGCAGTCCCTGCCCGAATTCGCCAAGCGTCTTAATTACCTATTGGACAACAGACCTGACCTGGCCTCGCTGGTATCGCGCTGGCATGAAAAAGGTTCGGACGAGAAGCACTTGCTGTCGTTACTACGGGGCCATCGCATCAAAAGGATGCTCCACCGCATGTTGGACGAGACGGAATTTCTCAGCGACCATGGCATCCGCGCGCTCTCCAAGATTTATGAGCAACATCCTTATCAGCTCCATATCGACGGGCAGGTGCTGAGCGTCAAATATACGCCCGGAGAATCCGATGTACCCTTATTCGGCGGCAACTCCAACTGGAGAGGCCCGATCTGGATGCCGGTAAACTTCCTCCTCATCGAGTCCCTGCAGCGATTCCACCACTATTATGGCGATGATTTCAAAGTAGAGTACCCGACGAATTCCGGCAAGTATTCTACTCTCAATGAGATCAGCATCGAATTATCCAAGAGGCTGGCAAAGCTCTTCCTCCGGGATGATAAAGGCCGCCGTCCTGTATTCGGTTCCAATGATAAAATGCAGCATGACCCTCACTTTAAGGATTACCTGCTTTTCTTTGAATATTTCCATGGCGATAATGGCAGAGGGGTTGGCGCCTCTCACCAGACGGGGTGGACTGGCCTGATCAGCAAACTCCTTATGCCCAGAAAAGGTTAGTTGAAGATCTTTATAGCGGGAAGCTGCACGGTAAATGCATTGCCGCGATGGATATCCGACTCCACGAGGATCGTGCCCTTATGGAGGGAGATGATACGTTGAGCAAGAGCCAGTCCGAGCCCGAATCCTCTGGAATTACCCGTTCCGGAGCCGCGGTAGAAAGGCTGAAAGATCTGATCGATCTCCCCTGCTGGAATGGTTTCTCCCTGGTTCACCACCTGCACATAGACCTTGTGATGGGCAAAAGAGAGATCGACCCGTGATTTTTTATCGGATGCATATTTACATCCATTCTCTACGATATTCTTTATAGCGATATAGAGCAGCTCATTGTTCCCGAAGACTACGAAATCTTTTTCGTCTTCCGGAAATTCGCCGAAATTCAATTCCACCTCATAATCGGCATTGAGCTTTTTTACATCGGCCATGACCTTGAGCAGGACCTCGTCTACCCGAACTTCATTCAGCTCGATGCCTCCCTGTGAGCCGGTTTTGGCAATCTCCAACAGGCTTTTGGTCAATAGGGTCATCTGTTGCACATCTTCCCGGATAGAAGACAATACCTGTTCGTATTCCTGTGCGCTTCTTTCCTTCTGCAAAGCCACTTCTACCTGGCTGGAGACGGAGGTAAGCGGGGTCGAGAGTTCATGCGACGCATTGGAGATAAATCTCCGCTGAATAGCAAAAGATTCCTGCAACCGCCCCAGCAGCTCATTGAAGGTATTCGCCAGCTGGCTCAGCTCGTCCTGGCCGGTGCCCGCCTGGATGCGGTGAGAGAGGTTATAGGAGGATATATCTTTTACTTCCCGGATGATCTGCGCCACGGGCCTCAATAGCTGACCGGCAAAAAGATAGCTGACCACGGCGGTGAGAAATACGCCTACGATGAGGCTGAAGAAAAGGATCCTGTTCAGCTTCGCAACCCTTTCCAGGCCATCGTCGTCATGCCCCGCCACGACTACGATAAAAGGCCTGCGGTTCGCTACCCGCCGGATGGCTATCGCATCGCGGCTGTCAATGGAAAAGTACTTCTCGCCCCGGGTCTTGATCTCCTGCAGCATATCTGCCGACACGGACAGGGGTATGCTGCCCGGCATATCGAATTTGTATAATACCTGCCCTTCATCCGAATAAATAGCAATACTCCGGGACTGCAACAATCCCACCGTAGACGTGGTATCCATCCTCCGCAGCAGCGTAAGGGCGCTATCTCCCATCAGGGCATATAGCTGGGTATTGTAATTCGCCCGGGCCATCAGGCGCTTGTCAAACACCTGCTTCCTCTCCAGCCGGGCAAAGTAATAGACGGAATAGGTCAATACGGAAATGATCGCTGTCACGAGCAGGGTAAATAACAGCATTATTTTGTAGCGGATCTTCAAGTTGGGGGTTTAATTTACAGTTTTCACCTTGGGCGCACCACCAGTCAGGCGTTTTCTTTTAGGACATAACCCATTCCTACCTGCGTATAAATGAGCTTGGAAGAAAAATCTTTCTCTATTTTCTTTCGCAGAAAATTGACGTACACATCTATCACATTCGTCTTGGTGTCAAAATCAATATCCCATACATTCATGGCGATATCTATCCGGGACACCACTTTGTTCTTATTCCGGATAAAATATTCCAGCAGCTGGAATTCCTTAGCCGTCAGGGGGATCGTCTTTCCTTCCCGGGTCACCTCTTTACTGTCCAGGTTCATGACAAGATCGCCCACTTTCAGTATGTTGGTCCCGGTGCCCGGTTGGTGGTGAAGCCGCTTGAGCAAAGCCCGGATACGGACCAGCAGCTCCTGGAAATCAAAAGGTTTTACAATATAATCGTCGGCTCCCGCCTCAAATCCTTCGATTTTATCCTCCGTCGTGTTCATGGCCGTCAGCATGATGACCAGGATCTCTTCATTAACGCTGCGTATATGACGCGCCAGCTCATACCCATTCATGAGAGGCAGGTTGATATCCAGGATGGCAAGGTCATAGGAATTAGCGTCGAATAACTTTTTGCCGGCGGCTCCGTCATAAGCCACATCCACCTCATAATGCTGTTCCGTCAATCCTTTACGCAAGGTTTCCGCGATCTTCTTTTCATCTTCTACCAACAATATTTTTGTTTCTGGCATAGTATACTTCTTAGAATGAACGAGACACTTCCAGTGTCTCGGGCCCTAAATTTATTCAATCGCCCGGTCTTCCCACCGAATGCCTCATTAAAACCGTATTAAACCGTTTTAGCAAATAATTCTCTCATCTTCCTGCAAGATGCCGAAAAAAATCGTAAATTAATAGGCCTGCGATACGCTTTTGAAAAATTAGCGCATTGCCGGCAAAAGCCTGACTCCCCCCTAAATCAAGAATTACTGATAGTATGGATGCTGCCATTTGAAGCTATCCTTGAAAGCCATTTAAAATCTAAAAAAGGGGGTTGCTATGAAATCTCATGAATCGCCTTATGTCAACAGGCGAAAAAAAACGATCGAGTTTTACGTCCACCACCTGACGGCTGCCGCTTGTTCGCATATTTCTTTGGCAGGTACATTCAACCACTGGGCGCCGGATGAATTGAAGATGTCGCCGGAAAAAAAGAATGGCGGGTGCTGGAAAATTACGATTCCCATGTTGCCGCATGGGAAGTATTATTACAAATTCTTTATTGACGACAAGATGTGGATGGAAGACATCGAGAATCCGCTGCGCGAGCCGGACGGGGTGACCGGGTGGAATAGCGTGCTGACGGTTTAAAAGGCTAAAACTTAGCTTAGCGTTACCAGGCAGTAACGCTAAGTTTTTAACTATTATTATACAACTTATAGACTGGTTCTCTGACCGCATCTCCTTTTTCACTGCAGATAAACTCCAGCACACCGGCAACTGCTTCCGGCTTTACCCAATTGGAGAAATCAGCATCCGGCATACTTTTCCGGTTGATTGGCGTATCGATCGTACTGGGCACGACCACGGCAGCCACTACATTCTTACCTTTTGCTTCCGCATTGAGCAGTTCTGCCAGTTGGAAAAGCAACGATTTACTCAAAGAATAGGCCAGGACTCCCTTGCCCTGTTCTGGTTTTAGGGCAGGACGGGCGCCGATGAAGACCAGGCGGCCATAACCGTTCTGTAACATATGCCGGAATAAAGGCCGTGCTATAAAGTAGGCTGTTTCGAAGTTTAGGGAGATCATTTTGGAAAGCGCCTCTCCGTCTGTAACCCCGATATCTCCCATGGCAAAGCCCCCTGCCAGGAGCAGGGCTCCGTCAATCCTCCCTTCCAGGCTGATCAGTTCCTCCGCAAAAGCCGTCGTTGCTGCTTCATCGGCCAGATCTACTTCTCTCAAGTAGAAGTTATCATGAGCGGCTGCAAATCCCAGATGTTCTCCCGAATGACTGACGGCGATCACTTTATATCCCTCGTCCAGGAATTTCTTCACGGTAGCAACTCCCAGGTTGCCATTTGCTCCGGTAATTATAATTGTTTTGGGCATAGGTGATCGTTTTGGGTAATTGATGAAAGAAGGTATCTTATTTTGTTACCGTCAGCGCTTCCAGCATCTTTTCCGCCACCAGCTGGTTACCTGCATCATTCAGATGTACTTTGTCCAGGGTGAGTATACCTGAGTCCTTATTTCCGGGGTTGTTCTTCTGTTCGTAATTATGAAAGACCTCCCGAAGATCCACCAGGCCGGTATGCCATTTCTGGGCAAGGTTGCGGATGATCTGTGAATAGGCGTTGAGATCTCCGTCCTGCTGGTTGGTAAAATCGGCTTTTTCACCGATCACGGCCGGAGTGCAAAGGATAACCCGAATATGCTTGTCCAGTAATTTATTGATGATAGCCGTATAAAATTTTTCAAACTTATCCGGATCCGTTCCTGTGCCAAAAGACTGCTTGTGCCATACGTCATTGACACCGACCCAGATGAACACCACATCCGGGTTCAGCGCCAGCACATCATCTTCCATACGCAGGTAAAGGTCATATATTTTGTTGCCGCCGATACCGGCGCCGACCAGATCATATTGGGACCCCAGGCCTTTTTGTGTCAGCGCGTCTTTCATCTTCACGATATAGCCGCCCGGCTTAGCGCCGGCTTGTGTGATGGAATCCCCGAAGAATACCACACGGGTGGTTTTGGATTTGATGGAGACCATTGAAGTAACAGCTGTAAACAAGATAAGTATAAAGGCAGATCGTGAGAGGAGTCGCATATTCTTTAAAGATTTTCTTCCGCCAAACCTACATTAAAATGTCCAAACGTCGTATAATTTCCAGGCATGCCCGGCTATTATGATAGGGGCATTTCCAGAAGCCGGCCTTGTCCTGTCCCGGCATCGGCGAATGGTCTTTGTCCACTCCCCACCACCATTCTCCCCACTCCCGATCCCGGATAAAGCGTTTGACGAAGTCCCAGCTGGCCATCGATCGTTCCAGCCAAACGGGGTCTCCGCTTATCTGCCAGGCATTAAAGAAGCCGAGCATGGCTTCCGCCTGCGGCCACCAGTGTTTTTCCCGTACCAGCTGATCCCCTTCCCGTTCGTACCAAAGGCCGCCATCGTCGTCCAATCCTTCCGCCGCGGATTCTGCCAGGACCATTGCCAGTCCCGGGGTATATTCCATCCAGCCAATGGCTCCCAGTTTCCCGGCCGCATCCTGTAATAGCCAGGACGCTTCGATATCATGGCCATAGGAGACCAGGGAGGACCTGGGCGTCCAGTCCTTGTCGAAGAACAGAAACATACGCCTGCTGCGTACCATGCTGTTAAAAAATATTCCCAGCAGGCCGGCGATGCGCCTTTGCAGAAGAGCGTCCGGCCAGGCCCGATGAAGATTGGCATAGGCCTCCAGGATATGGAGTTGGGTATTCGTCGTCTTTTGCACATTCTCATCCTTCTCGCTCAAGCGCAGGTCTTCCAGGGGTTTCCAATCCCGGGTAAAAGCTTCAAAATATCCCTTGTGCTCCGGGTCATAGCTATGCTGCTCGATCAGCCGGAATAAAGCGATCGACTCATCCAGGGCAGTCGGTTCCCCGGTAGCCAGGTAATATTCGCTCAGTCCGTACAGGCAAAATGCGAGGCCATAGATCTGCTTCCGGTCATTCTCTGTGTTGCCCTGGTGATCGACACTCCAATATACTCCTCCATATTCCCTGTCGATAAAATGGGCGAGCAGGTATTCATAAGCCCTTTGCGCAACGGGCCGGTAGGCGGGCTCTTTCATATGGGAGAAGGCGGCGCTGAAGGTCCAGAGAATGCGGCTATTCAAAACCACTCCCTTGGGCGAATCTGGGACCACCTTATTTTCCCCGTCTACCCTGCCGTAAAATCCGCCCTCTTTATAATCGGGGGTGAACTGCATCCAGTAACGGAGGATGGATCCCAATTCCTCTTTTAATTCCTCTTTGTATTGGGTCAGGTTCATTTTATACTTTTCATGGCTGATTCCCCTTTTAGGGCACCCCCTTCAGGGGGCAGGGGGCGGGGTATATAGGCCTTATTCTCATCGATGATCTGTTGCAAGGCAGTTACGGAGCTGGCGGAATGTCCGCCATCCTGCGGCGTATTGACCACATAATCGACCAGTTGATCGATCGTAGTGGTAGCTACGTGCATGCGGGTATCGGAAGAAGCATAATAAATAAATACTTTCCCGTCCTCATCGGCGATCCATCCGTTGGAGAATACGACATTCGATACATCTCCTACCCTTTCGTCTCCCTGAGGGGCAATAAAATAGCCACCGGGCTTGTAGATCACCCGGGTAAGATCCTGCAGATCGGTCATAAAAAGATAAAGGGTATAGCGTAGGCCTGCAGCCGTATTTCTTACCCCATGGGCCAGGTGTAACCAGCCAAGTTTCGTTCGGATCGGCGCAGGACCCAGTCCATTCTTCGCTTCATTGATGGTATGATAGATCCTGGGGTCGAGAATGACTTCGTTGTCGACAACGGCATTCGTTATGGAAGCTGAAAGGCCAAACCCTACGCCACCTCCGCTGCCGGTATTGATAAATCCGTCTTGAGGCCTGGTGTAAAAGGCATATTTCCCATCGACAAATTCAGGATGAAGAACGACATTCCGTTGTTGCGGGGAGTGTGTTTGCAGATCAGCCAGTCTTTCCCAGTTCAGCAGGTCCTTCGTTCGGGCAATACCACACTGAGCGATAGCAGCTGACTGATCGGCAGGCGGAGCGGCAGGATCTTTTCTTTCCGTACAGAACAATCCATAGACCCAGCCGTCCTCATGCCGGGTCAACCGGATATCATAAATATTCGTTTCCACCTGTCCCGAGCCAGGCATATGCACCGGTGAGTCCCAGAATCGAAAGTGATCGATGCCGTTAGGGCTTTCTGCGATAGCAAAAAAAGATTTACGGTCGGCGCCCTCTACTCTGGCCATCAACAGGTATTTATCTCCCCATTTGATGGCGCCGGCATTAAAGACCCCATTGATGCCAAACCGTTCCATGAGGAAAGGGTTGGACTTTTCATTCAGGTCATAACGCCAGAACAAGGGGGCATGTTCCGCAGTCAATACCGGGTATTTGTACCTGTCAAAGATTCCATTTCCAATATCATTCGTCTCATTGGGTTTACTGATCAATTCACCGTATTTCTCGGTTAGCTTTGTCAGTCTCTTACTAAACAAGTTCTTCATCGTCAGCGTTTTTATTTATATGAATTAGGGGCAAGACACCTGCGGCGGACCCGTGGTCCGATTCAATACTCGTTCAGCCGATCCCACCATGTCTTTTTAAGGATCAATATAATTATTAATAATATGGTTGCCGTGATCAGGAGAGGCAACTTTAACCATAATACGATGTACATGGGTAAGATAGTCAGGCATAACTGTCCGATGATCCCCAGCGCCACGTTGAAAATATTACGTCGGAAATTCTTATTCCCCTGGAAGGATGGATCTTCATCCATCACCTTCTGATGCACAGGCTTCCAGAATCCCCATGGGCGTACGTTCTTATAAAAAGATTTGAGGGTCTCCTCATCCGTTGGAGGGGTTGCAAAAGAGCCGATCACGGAGCCGGCCATTGACAGCAGAAATAAAAGGGGCCAGTAATAAAGATCCAGGCCTTTCAATACCCCGAATGATTTCAATACAGCCAGTGCAATGGCGGGAACGATGCCCGCCAGCATTCCCCAAAAGAACCCGCTGGCATTGAATCGCCACCAATGCCATTTCAGCATATTGGCCGCGACATAGCCTCCATACAAACCCGATACGATCCATTGAAGGATGGTATTGACATCTTTTACGAATAACCCCAACACTATCCCGGTGATGACTACGACCAGACCTGCGAGGTAGTTCATCGAAATGATCTTATGGGTAGATGCCCGGGGGTTTACATATTTCAGATAGACATCATTCACGAGGTAAGCCTGGGCAGCATTCAGCGTTCCGGAAAAAGTGCCCATGAAGGCGCCCAGCAATCCCGTCAATACGAGCCCCATCAGTCCCACAGGCAGGAAATTATTGATCGTAGCCGGTAGTATTTTTTCAAAATCCGTACCGCTGCCCGTCTGCAGATCCCCATGGATCTGATCATAATACAGCAAGGCCAGTACCGTCAGGCCGATGATCATGGAATACCGGATCGGCAATAGAATAATAGAGACGAACCCGCTCATCTTACTGGCGTCCTGGGGAGAACGGGTACTCAGCACCTTCTGCATATCATAATTCGGCGCGGGGCCGGCCAGACTGGCAAATACGCCCTTGAATAACATCATCATAAAGAATATCCCGAACAGGGAGAATCCATCTTCCTGTATTTTTTTATTGGCATCTCCCAGGATACCCTGCCAGCTCAGGTCCAGCCGCCATCCAAAAAAAGGGTTGAGCCAGCCTTCCGGTACGGAAAGAGAGTGGCCCCGCTGTCTGAGGTGCACCATGGCAATGACGCCGATACTGATACAGGCCACGGACATGATCACATACTTGATCACGTCTCCCAGCACAATACTGTGCATGCCTCCCAGGATGGAATAGAACATGGCGAACAGCGTAAAGACAATGCCGTAAAAATGCGGGACATAAGCAGCCGGGACATGGAAAGGGATAAAAGGCTGTACCATGTCCCAGGGGATAAAGATCTGCATGAACTTACCCAATCCCACGAACCCGTATGCCATAAATCCCAGACAGCTCAGCAGCGCAAAGGCTACGACTATATTATGCGAAGCGCGTACGCCGGGTCCGGACTTGCCGAAACGGCTCGCCAGCCATTCCGCGCCCGTCGTGGCATTGGATCTTCTCAGCCAGCGAGAGAGGTACATCATCATGAAGACCTGGTTGAATACCGGCCATAACCAGGGTATCCAAATGCTCTTCATGCCATATACAAAACACAGACTTACCATCCACATCGTACCGGATATATCGAACATATCCGAGGCATCGCTCAGGCCCAGCATATACCAGGGCAGTGATTTCCCGCCCATCAGGTAATTGTCCTTATTCAGACTGGCTTTCTTGCGTAAGGACCAACCCAGCACCACCATGGTGATGAGGTAGGCGAGAATGATGGCTAAATCCGGTAATTGCAATCTCATGTTTAAAAATACAGTTTTTCTTCCCGGGCCCGTGCGCCCTGATTAAAGATGAGAAGCAGTAAAAGTATTCCGTTATTTCAGGTCAAATATATGTCCACCCCTTACCAAAATACTAGTGATATTTTATCTCAAAATTGATTTTAAATTACCCATGAAGATCATCATCAGCTCTTTAAGCAATTTAAATAACACTATATCAACACGTTAGACATTTTCCACCATCAGACATACCGGTTATACTTTTTTATCTTGTCTTTGTGATAAATAGACTGTTTTTGGTGTACATTTATAATACCATAAAATAGCTGCCATATGAGTACGAATATTATTAGGGAGATTACCCCCCTGACTCAGAATGATTGTTTCACTATTTTTTCCCGCGTAAAAAAGGAGTTCAGTTTCCCGCTTCATTACCACGAAGAATTGGAATTAAATTTAATTATCAATGCCAAGGGCGCCAGAAGAATCGTCGGCGATCATATCGAATCGATCAACGAGCTGGAGCTGGTGCTGGTCGGTCCCAACCTTTACCATGCATGGTTCACGCATCAATGTAAAAGTGAAGAGATCCGCGAAGTGACGATCCAGTGGCATAAAGATCTTTTTGACGATAAATTACTTCGCAGGAATCAATTGAGTTTTATACGCAGTATGGTAGAAAGGTCTCAGAAAGGGATTCTCTTCTCGGTGGAAACAGCCGCAGCGCTGGCGCCCCGCATCCTATCCCTCAATCAGAAAAGCGGGTTTGACTCTGTGCTGGAGCTGATGTCTATTTTGCATGACCTGTCTATCTCGCGCAATATGCGAACTTTATCGGATGTATCTTTCACCAATGAGCATTTCACGTATAATAGCCGGCGCATCGAGAAGGCATTCGAATACATGAATAATAATTACGACAAGGCGGTCAGTCTCGGCGAGGTGGCGAAGCTGGTGAATATGACGGAAGTGTCCTTTAGCCGGTTTATAAAAAAGAGAACGGGAAATACTTTTATCGACAGTTTAAATGAAATAAGGCTGGGGCACGCGTCCAGAATGTTGATCGACACCACGCATTCCATTGCGGAGATCTCTTACAATTGCGGGTTTAATAATATCTCCAACTTCAACAGGATCTTTAAAAAGAAAAAGACCTGTACTCCCAAGGAGTTTAGAGAGAATTTCAATTTAGGAACGCGGGTTTTTATTTAATCAGACTACGAGATCCGGCTTTTTCCCGGCGTGCTCGGCAGAGATGAGGTCCATGTCTGGTCTTGACTCATCCGTCAATTTCACTTTGCCTCTCTCTTTGCGGACGATACGGGAGAACAAAGATATTTCCCGGTCGAACAGGAAGCGGAAGAACAATTTCGTCCAGGACTTGTGAGATAATAAATTATCATAATAAGCCGGAGCCGTCTTCTTTATCTGAGGCAGCTTATTCCAGGGAATAGAAGGAAAATCATGATGCTCGTTATGATACCCCACATTGAACGCAACGACATTCAATACGCCATAGTAGCTGAACGTCTCCTGTTCTTCATCATGGGTAAGATAATGTTCCTGGATCCAACGGGCGCCCAGGGGATGCAATCCCACGGAAAAGAAAAAGCTAAGCAGGAGATATACGATTGCTTTCGGGCCAAAGATCATCCAGATAGCAGTAATAAAGAGCGCTTCTGCGGCAAAATTCAGCGCCACCCATTTGTCAAAAGGCTTAATCTCCCGGAGCCGGGAGATACGGAACACCTGGAATACAGGATAAAATAATAACCAGAGGACTTTGCCGACAAAATAGTTATTGATAAGACGGGCTTCCCAGCGATTGGGCAGATCCGCATCCAGTTCATGCACTCCCTGGAAGGAGTGATGTTTGATATGATAACGCTCGAAAGATACTGAGCTTGGAAAGAGCTGAGGCAGATTGGCCAGGATTCCTGCCAAGCGGTTAGCCGCCCGGTTCTTGAATAACAAATGATGGGCACATTCATGGATCATCACGAAGAGCGCATGATCGGCAAAAGCGCCCAATAAATAAGCGGCGCCGATTACCAGCCACCAGGGCTGACCACTTACCAGCCAGGAAAGTACAACCTGGAAGCTAACGATACCCAATATAGCGAATAGAGTATATTTGTTTTTTCCTATCAGTTTCCGGACTTCCGGGTGTTGCTGGAGGATCTGCCGGGTACGTAAACGGTGGGGCTCCTGCTTGGTTGAGTAAATGAAATCAGTTTTCTGTGACATAGATGTTATTATGAGCTATTATGGCGGGTCAAGGTACTAAAAAAAAGGCATTCCCGGGCCTGGGGGTCCAGCTAAAAGCTGCAAGCTATTCCCTTAAAGCCAGAAACTTATAAATTTAAGTTATCTATAACTGTTTGCCGGCAGCTTGTTGCCGGCAGCTGATGAATTCCAGGAGCTTGCAGCGGGAGATTTTTTGTATTATATTGGCAACCAAATCTATACCCCAATGAAAATCCTTATGCCTCTTTTGGTCGGATTCGTTCTTCTTTTGACCCATTCCGCTGCTTACGCTCAGCCGGATTCCGCAAAGATCAGCCAAAAAGTCCTGTCCTATGCAGACAGTCTTGTTAAAACAGATGCCTATCAAAGCTGGTCGACCTATGCAGATCTCGCTCCTCTTCCTGTTATCCGGTTCTATGGAGGAAAAGATGGTTATATCGAGCATGTCAAAAAAACCAGGCTGCGTACGCTCAGTACTAAAGACGAGGATTATCCTGCAATAAAGGTGGTGAGCCTGATGACAGAGAATGATCAATGGCAGGGCCTGGTCCGGATATCCCGTTTCTTCCACAAAGACGATAAGAAATTCCACCAGGTCACTTATTTTCTCGGTCAGTCCAAAGATGAAGGAGAGACCTGGAAAATCTTTGACTTAAGCTTTAATAAAATAGCTAATATCATCTATATCTTCCCTGAAGTTTTCGGAGATATGGCTATTCCCGAACCTACTGTCCTTTCGGAGCAGGATGAGATTGCGCAGCAACAGGCGGAAGCTGCCGCTGCCAGCAAAAAATCGACTTCCAAAAAGAAGTGATTTTTAAGTGTATTACTCATGTTTATTTAAAGTTTGATCCTAAAATATTAATTATCAGGCACAGGAATTCTTATATACCCTGTTGCCGTCGTAATTTTATCTTTTCATAGGATAAGGTTTAATGGTTAAAGACACTTTGATTAGTAAGTCCCCGGTATTCTTACCGGGGATTTGTTTTTGGGCCGGGGTCAGTTTTTGGGTTTTAAAATATTCATATCACTCAGCCAATCAGCAAGGCGTTGTGGCCATGCTTTGATCGACTGCAGATTGGACCGGTAGCCCATATTGAAAGCATGATTTCCCTGTGCCAGGATATGTGCCTCTACCGGAACCTGGGCTTCCCGGTATTTTTCCAACAGTTTAACGATAGGAACCGAACAGCATTCGTCATCATTGGCCGCGATCAGGAAAGCCGGAGGCGCGTCTCGGGGAACTACGTCCGGTATGCCGAGAGGACCGGGATAGACCAGCACCTGGAAATCCGGCCGGCCATTCAGCCGGTCGATGGGATCAGGAGCGTTGGGATCTCCTTTGCCGGATGAGTAAGCCACCTGCGCTACCACTTCTCCTCCCGCCGAAAATCCCATGATGCCCAGGCGGCTTGTATCTACATTCCATTCTCTGGCCCTGCTACGGACCAGTCGCAGCGCACGATAGGCATCCTGCCGGACTTCTTTTTCCAGGGTGTAGGGGGAATGGTCTTCCCGAAACAAGCGGTATTTCAATACGAAGGCGGCCACACCGATACTATTCAGGAAGAGGGCGGCGTCCCGTCCTTCCGCATTATAAACGAGCAGCCGGTGTCCGCCTCCGGGGCAGATGATAACGGCGGCGCCTGTCGCCAGATCCTTAGCGGGGAGATAAACGGCGACTGAAGGATTATGGATATTCTTTACCCAGTAATCTTTTGCTTCCTCCGGTTCGTTGCGCCTGTTCTCATAACCCGGCGCCCCGTTGGGCCAGAGATGTACGATGCGGGAGCTGTCCTGGGCAAAGCTTCCCATGCTTATAAGAAGGGAGACAAGCCAAAAGGCAAGGCGTTTGCGGGTCGTTGTATGTACTGTCATATTACTATTTTAAAATCGCAGCATCGATGCATTACAATGTTACTATTTTTTACCGGATGGCTTTCGGGAAGATGCCACTAAGAGGTTTGTTAGCAGGGCTACTAATTGCAACGCCGTAACAATCTAACACCGATAGCTTTTTTTCTCCGCCACTCATACGGCCCCGCAACCACTCGTAAGTCAAAACACACCGATTATCCTCTCATATTCACACTTAGAGAGCTATTTTGCCGCTTATCACACATACTTTGCCGACCATGAAATGAAAAATACCGTCCATGCCGGATCTTCTGGCGGCCGGGCAAAACCCGCTATATCTTTACTCTATCAAATCAAACAGGAGCTAGTCTCCCAACCAAAATGAACACATATATGGAGTTTTTGTCGACCCGCCAACTACATAGGGTAAGACCACCGGAAATCTCCAATCACTGAAATCCCCGGAAAAAGATTCTCACATTAATCAGTAGTTGTACTTTTTTTAATCATTTATAAAATGAAAAAAATAATAGGTGTGATAGCAATTATGCTATCCGTTGCCCTATTCTTCCTTTATCGTCAGCTGACGCATGGACCAACCAGGGCTGGTCAGCCAAAGGAATACGTTCCCGCAGTCATGCAGGAGAACCTGATGCTGAGCGCTATGCTATTCCAATAATCCAGGAGGCTTTTGTGTAAGTTATATAACGGTAACAGATATTCGTTATCGTATATGGCCGGGCTATGCCCGGATTTCTCTGCCTGGCTTCGCCACGCCGAGAAATATCTCTCATAATGGGCCTTCGGGCAGTGGGCCCGTGGCCCGCTTTAAAACATACAACTATGGCAGGACTAGGCAGAAAAATTCTGTCTGCTTTTTTGGAGGTGTCTCCTACGCCCCCCAAAACGACAGAAACATCCGAAAGCAGATCCGGGACAGGGAATCCCGGCATGCCGGCACGCCCGGCAAGTATTAACCAGGGTCCCAACCCAGCGCCGGCAGCAGACAGCCGTTTCGCGGAATACTTTGATAAGCTGTTCAGCGAAGCGAATATTCCGGGACCGGACTACTATGAATTCTCGAAAATGATCGAAGCGATGCAAGCTATCGCCAACGAACAATCGAGATATTATGCCGCCTATGCGGGGCTGTCTGCCCAGGGAGTAGATAAGGACAAACTGTTGTCCACTGCAGGCGAATATCTGCGTATCCTGGAGGCAGATGCGCAACAGTTCCATACGACCGTGGACACCGCCATGCAGGAAAAAGTGCAAAGCAGGAAAACGGAAGAGCATGAAAAAAGCGAACGTATCCAGGCTCTCTCGCAGGAGATCAGCGATCTGCAAAACCAGATCGTCTCCCTGCAGAAAGAGATAAAAGAAAACGAGGAAAAGATAGAAGCCAGCACCGGGGGCTATATGGCGGAGAACGCACGAAGGGCAGCCCGGATACAGGCCGACATAGAAAAGATCAACCATTATTTACACTAACACTAAAAACCGACCAAATCATGAGCAATCTCATCCAAAAAACAAAAACCCCGGGGTGGTGGGGCGAACCGAAAAACATTGCCACCGCTATTATCGTCCTGTCCCTGCTGGCCGGGCTCACTTATGGATTTCTCACCTATGTGCTGCCCTGGCTGGTAACGGTGACCTGGAACCTCGTGAACCTGGTGATCGGCGGAGTAGTCATGGGCTTCCTGTTGATGATCGTCTCCAGCAGGAAATTCTGGAGAGCCCTGAAATATTTTTCAGAATTCATCGCCAACTATTCCATTGGCCTGGCCATCGAACTGAATCCTTTCAATATCCTGCAGGCAAAGATCGACCAGGGTTACAAGGACAGGAACACCTTGTATAAGCAATCCGCCCGTCTGAAAGGGAAGCAAAGCGAGTTGATGGATAAACTGGGCGATAAAGAAAAGGAGCTGGGATTGAATATCCGGAAAGTAAAGATCCTGCAATCCGAAAAGGGCAATAACCGGCAGGTCGACTTATACGCCAATAATGTTATTCGTTGCCGTGAGTATATCGACAATGTCACCCCGATCGTAGGCGACCTGAATAAGCTGATCAGCTTTGCCGACGCCGCCTATGAAGAGAGCGGGATCATGCTGGAAGACGCCAAGCTGGACCTTGAGGCCAAGAAAGACCTCTATTATTCCGTCACCACCGGGCTGTCAGCCGTAACGAGCGCTATGAAAGCCTTTAAGGGGGACGACGAACTGAACCAGGATGCGGAAAAAGCCCTCGCCTTATTGAAAGTGAGGATCGGGGAGAAGATCGGACACATCAAGTCCGCTATCGATGTCACCTCGCGCTTCATGGATGACAAAGTGCTGGAAGATAAGGCGAAGTCCGCGCAAGCCCTCGAATTGATCGGTCAATTCGATCTGGGGAAAGATTTTCATTATGCCAATACGGCGCTGAAGGACAACCAGGACACAGGAAGGCTGAAAGGCGTCAACCCTCCCGACCGCTATAAAGGGCTGCTGGATTAAATGACCTGAATTATTTTTTTAAACCCACATAAAACTTAAATATATGTCTATCAAAGTAAAACCTGCTGGAAAAATTCTCATCATCGCTGCCGTCGTAACGGCAGGCATCCTGAGTGTGAAATGGTATCAGGCCCGTCCGAAAGAAGCCGGGCAGGCCGTTGAACTGGGAAAGGTGATCCTCCCCGATGCACCCGAGGCATCCCTGAATAAGAATGCCGTTCTGTTGACTTTGCCTGTTGATGCTCCTGCCGTAAATGGGGGTGCGCAGATCACCTGGGAGAGGATGGCGTGGAACGCTCAGTTCTCCGGTATGTATGCAAACGGAGGAGTGCGCACCGCGAAAGGTTCTTTATTCGATAAAGCGCACCTTGACGTCACCTATCTCCGTCAGGACGATTGTAACAAACAAATGGCCGACCTGGTGAAATTCGCAGGGGAGTATAAGACGAATCCGAATACAGCCGGTGTGCTGATCACTTTCATGGGTGATGGGATGCCTGCCTTTATGACCTCCTTGTCAAAAGAGCTGGAGCCCCTCGGTGCAGAGTACCAGCCCATCATTATACCGGTCGCGCACGGTAAATCGTTTGGGGAAGACCAGGTAATGGGTCCCGAATCCTGGAAGCAGGATCCTCATAATGCCATCGGCAAATGCGTAGCCGGGGTGCTGCGGGACGGAGACGTAAACATCCTGCTTAAATGGGCCGGCGACAATGGTATAAAAGTCAACCCCGATGAGACCACTTATGATCCGGCAGCTATTAACCTCATCGCCGCCAGCGATTTCCTGGATGCGCCGAATAAGTATATCACCGGTTATACGGAGAACAGAAAGGTCATAGCCAACGGGAAGACCACGGGCCGCGATACTACCGTAGGTGTAGATGCCGTAGCCACCTGGACACCCGGCGACGTGAATGTGGCCACCAAAAAGGGAGGGTTGACCACGATTGCCAATACCCGGCAATATGCTTCCCAGATGCCGAACCAGACGATCGTCATTAAGAAATGGGCCTATGACCATCGTACCGATGTAGAGAACATGATCATTGCCCTGGCCGAAGCCGGCGACCAGGTGCGTTCCTTCAACGAGGCAAAACAATTTGCTGCGGAAGTCAGCGCAAAAGTATACCAGGAACAGAGCGCAGGTTATTGGCTGAAATACTATAACGGCGTGGAAGAGAAGGATGTCAGGGGTCTGAAAGTAAACCTGGGTGGCTCTGCAGTATTCAACCTTTCGGATATGGCCAATACCTATGGGCTGGGCAATGACAAGATCGACCGGTATAAAGCGGTGTACAACACCTTCGGTAACCTGATGGTAAAAATGTATCCTTCTCTCATGCCCAGCTTCATGCCCTATGAAAAAGCGGTGGATAAATCCTTTTTGCTGAGTGTGATTTCCAATCACCCGGAATTACTGGAGGGGAAAGCCATCGAGACCAAATATGCCGACCAGATCACGGAAGCCGTTTCTTCCAAATCCTACAGCATTGAATTCGAGACAGGCTCTGCCACCATCAGGCCCACCTCTTATAGGATGCTGGACGAGATCTTCGAATCGGCGGTCGTGGCCGAAGGCCTGAAGCTGGGTATTTACGGGCATACGGACAACAGCGGTGCAGATGCTCAGAACATCCCGCTGTCGGAGAAGAGAGCCGCTGCCGTAAAGGACTACCTGACCCGCAAAGGGCTTACCAGCGGGCGGATCGAAGCCAAGGGTTTCGGCTCTTCCAAGCCGATAGCCGACAATGACACCGAAGCCGGCCGCCGACGCAACCGCCGGGTAGAGATCGTATTGGGAGAGTAAGATTTATAACACATAAGGAGGGGCCGGAGCGAGTGGCGTGCAGCCCTTTGCCGGAGGTCTTGCCGGCTCCTCCTTCTTAAAACACCTACACCATGTTCAAACCATTTGAAAAGATCAGCCACCGGACCTTTATGATCATGGTCCTGTTGCAGGTCATAGTGACGCTGGTATTATGGCAATCGGGTTCGGGAGGGCTGATCCCACAGCCCCTGAGGATCATAGCCGCCTTCGGACATCTGCTTACGACAAGACTGCTGCTGGACAATGTGCTGGTAAGCCTGCTGCTGACCCTGAAGGCCCTGGTCTATTCCGTTCTGGCTACGCTGGCATTTACCTATCTGTCGGTCATTCCATTTTTCTCCTCCCTTGCGCAATTCATCGTGAAATGCAGGTATCTGACCCTGACAGGGCTGATCTTTATTTTCACGCTGCTTACGAAGGATGGAAGCCAGCTGAAATTATCCCTGCTGATATTCGGCATCGTCCCTTTTTTCACTACCTCGTTCCTTTCCGTGATCCTTCATATCAACAAGCAGGAATACGAACTCTGCCAGACACTGGGATACAACCGGTGGCAGACCCTATATGAAGTGGTCATTGTAGGGAAGGCCGACCAGGTATTCGAGATCGTGCGACAGAACTTTGCCATTGCCTGGATGATGATCACGATGGTCGAGGGATTGAGCATGAGCGAAGGAGGTATCGGCGCCTTGCTGATCAAATACAATAAGTATAATGACCTTACCAATGTATTGGCCCTGCAGGGAGTCATCTTCGGGCTTGGGCTGTGCTTCGACTATTTATTGGGAACGCTGAGAAAATGGTTGTTCCCTTATACCAAACTTTAAATTTTTCAGACCATGACAGCCTATACTAAAAAGGAGATCCTTTTGCAAGCGAGGAACGTATCTCTTACCTACGGAGACAAATGTATTTTACAGGACATCAATTTCTGCATTCACGATATTGTCCGGCCGGGGCTGCAACAGGGGCAGGTCGTCTCCCTGATCGGGCGGAGCGGTATTGGGAAGACGCAGCTGTTCCGTCTTCTGTCCGGGTTGCAAAAACCTTCCCAGGGCAGTATTACGATCCGCGAGCGCAGGCCGGTCGAGAATAGCAATGGATCGATACAAGTGTACCATGAACGGATGGTAGAGCCCGGGGACATGGGTGTCATTTTCCAGAACTATTATCAGTTCGGATGGAGGACGGTGGGTCAGTCCCTGCTATTGGCAGCCCGCCAGAACAAGGCCCTGGCCGGAAAGGAAGAAGATGCTATCGGCCGGTATACCGAACAGTTCGAGCTGAGCGGCATGCTGCAACGGTATCCTTCCCAGCTATCGGGGGGGCAGCAGCAGCGGGTAAGCATCATTCAGCAATTGCTGAAAGGATCTGATTTTCTTTTATTGGACGAGCCTTTCTCCGGTCTGGATATTTGCGTACTGGACAAGGTGGTGGAGCTATTGTTACAAGTCTCTTTATCCGATGAGCTAAAGACGCTGATCATCGTTTCGCACGATATTGCCACGGCAGTGGCCATTTCCGATACTGTATTTATCCTGGGAAAAATGACCGGACAGGAGGGATCGACCCTTGTCAGGGAAATCGACCTGATCGATCGGGGGCTGGCCTGGGAAAAGGACGTACGGCAGATGAAGGCTTTCACAGATACGATCCGGGAAATAAAAGATTGTCTGTGAAATCACGCTTTCAGCAGCGCCCGGATGCCGGTCGAAGCGATTTGCATGCCGATACAAAAGACGAGGAAGGCGCTGAGCCGGTTGACGATCTGTTCGCCCCGGGGGCCCAGGCGGTGAATGATGCGGGGGGTATTGGCATAACAGATATAGATCAGCAGGCACATCAGCACGATGGCGATAAAAAGGGCGCCCAGGTTCAGGATATGATCCATGAGGCCTTGCTCATTTTCATGGGCGCTGAGGGTAAGGAGTACCGAGATCGTGCCGGCTCCCGTGGTCATGGGAAATGCCACAGGATAGAATAAAAAGTTTTCGATATCCCCCGCGCTGCGGTCGGGCTGTGCGGTCTCTTTTTTTCCTTTGATGTCGTCATCCGAAGTGAGCAATTGCCAGCCCATCCGGCAGATCATGATCCCGCCAGCCAGCTGAACGATGGGGATGGAGATGCCGAACAGTTTCAGGATCCAGCTTCCCATCAGGGCGGATACCGTGCAGATAGCCAGGCAATAAAACGCTACTTTTTTGGCCGCTTTTTTTCTTTCCTGGAGGTTGAGACCGCTGAGAAGGGGGTCTATGATAAACGCCGATCCTACCGGGTTGACGGCGGGAAAAAGAGAAAGGAAGCCGATGAAAATAAGATGTAGGAACGGTAAGTCAAATTGCATGAACAATATTAGCTAATTTGTGCTTCATAAAGTCATCTATGCGCAGGAACTATTTTCGGATCGCCCTAATCGTTCTTACCGGTTTTTTGTCCGGCTGTTCTTCGCCCAATCCGACCACCCCGCATATCCTTATCCGGACCCAGGCGGGAGACATCGAGATAGAGCTTTATCCACGTCAGGCGCCTAAGACCGTGACGGCTTTTCTGTCTTATGTCGATTCGGGGTTCTATCGAAACAGCTCGTTTTACAGGGTACTGAATGATGACAACCAGTCCTCCGATGCACCTAAATCAGAGCTGATACAGGGTGGGATCTGGAGGAGTGATTATAAGAAGGCTGTAGCGCACCAGTCCATTCCCCATGAAACGACGCAGCAGACGCATATTCTTCATAAAGATGGGGTGATTTCCCTGGCGCGGACGGCTCCGGGAACCGCCGGGACTGAATTTTTCATTTGTGTAGGCGATCAGCCCGGGTTTGATTATGGTGGGGACAACAACCCCGACGGACAGGGATATGCTGCATTCGGGAAAGTGGTGAGGGGGTTGGATATCGTACGAAATATCTATGCCCGTCCGGAAAACAATCAATCCTTCGATCCTCCTGTGATTATCAACGATATAACAAGGCAGTAAGGGCGGGGCCACTTTTTTTCCTGGATTTTGTCCGATTCGTTTCTTTCCGTTCGTCATAGTTCCGAAAATCAATTTTTAATCGTTTAAAACAGCAGCCATGAAAGATTTTATGTTCATTTTCCGGGGACCCACGCCTGAAGATCTGAAATTGACACCTGAAGAATCACAGGCATCTATGCAAAAATGGTTTGAATGGATCGGCGAGCTGAGCGCCAAAGGCCGTTATGTAGGAGGCGATCCTCTTTTAAAAGAAGGGAAGCTGATACAGGGGAAAAAGCCCGTGGCGACGGACGGTCCCTTTGCAGAAGGCAAGGAGTTGCTGGGGGGGTATTTCATCATCAAAGCCGAGTCTCTGGAAGAAGCTACAGAGCTTGCCTTTGGCTTCCCAGACTTTGACGTACAGGGATCGGTAGAAGTCCGGGAGATCATGAAAATACCGATGCCCTCATGAACGCGCCTACCGGTGAGTCTCCCCAACAATTGGTCGATCATCTTTTCCGCCATGAAGCGGGAAAGATGATCGCCGTGTTGACGCGTATCTTCGGCATCCATAACCTGGAGCTGGTAGAAGATACGGTACAGGAGACATTCCTGAAAGCGCTGCAGGCATGGAAATATCACCAGATTCCCGACAATCCATCCGGCTGGCTTATGCAGGTAGCCCGGAATAAAACAATCGATCTCATTCGCCGCCGGCAGAAATTGTCCGGCATTTCGGAAGAGCTGGCTTTTCGTCTGCAATCCGATGCGGAGCATACGATCGAGCAGTTTTTTCTAGACACGGAAATAGCCGATAGCCAGTTACGCATGATCTTCACTTGCTGCCATCCGGCGCTCAATCCGGAAGACCAGATAGCCCTGACCCTTAAGACCGTATCGGGCTTAGGCGTACAGGAGATCGCCAAAGCGCTGGTATCCAATGAGACCACCATACAAAAAAGATTATACCGGGCGAAAGAATACATCAAAAAACATTCGATCCGTTTTGAGATTCCTGTTGGGCTATCGCTGCAGGACCGGCTTGATTCGGTCTATACCGTGCTCTACCTCTTATTCAATGAAGGTTATAATTCCGTGAAGGCCGACGAGCTGATACGGTATGATCTGTGCGCGGAAGCTATGCGCCTGTGCAAGTTATTGGAAGAGCATCGTGTAGGCAGCGTTCCCCCGACCTTTGCCCTTCTGTCGCTGATGTGCTTCCAGGCCTCCCGTTTCAATAGCAGGATAGGGGACGATAATACGATCATTTTATTACAGCAGCAGGACAGGAGTAAATGGGATCAGGAATTGATCCGTATGGGTTATTATTATCTCAACCGCTCTTCCAGCGGCAATGTGCTATCTGTCTATCATATTGAATCCGCTATTGCGGCGGTGCATTGTCTGGCGCCCGATTTCGAATCCACCAACTGGTCATCCCTGTTACGACTGTATGATTGTCTGCTGGAACAGAAGCCTATTCCCGTGGTACAGCTCAACCGGGCCATCCTGTTAGCGCAGTTGAAGGATCTGCCTACAGCGATCGATACCATACTCGATATTCCCGGCATTGAAGAGTTGTTAAAACACCATTATATTTTCAGTGCTGTCCTGGGAGATCTTTATGGCAAGGCGGGGAATGCCGGGGAAGCAAGGCGCCATCTGCTAAAAGCGCATGAGCTTACTACATCTCTGGCGGAGAAGAAGCTCTTGTGGGAGAAACTGGGTCATATTGTATTGGGAAATTAACAGGTTTATCTTTGTCAGAACGGGTGGTTTTCCTACATTTAATATATGATCGCAAAAATCGGCCGGATCACTCTCAGGATATTCATCTTTATATTGCTGCTCCTGATTATTATTACCCTTATTTTAGGTCGGCTGATAGAGTTCAGGATGGATGATGCGGGGCTTGAGGCGTTTTTTCATGCAAAGAAGCTGGAGCCCCATATCAGTTACTATCAATCCAAAGGACGTACGGTCCGGTACCTGGAGGTAGGAGATCAGTCAAAGGCGACGGTCCTGTTCATTCATGGCGCTCCCAGTTCGCTTAGCTATTGGAAAGGGTATCTGACGGATAGCAGTTTGCTGGAAAGAGCCAGCCTGTATGCGGTAGACAGACCGGGTTATGGCTATTCGGGGCTGGGGGATCCGCTGCCGGATATTGCCACGCAGGCTTCCATCTTAAAATTGGTCCTGGACAGTCTGCACAAGGCTCATCATCCCATTGTGGTCGTTGGGGTTTCTTATGGGGCGCCTATCGCCAGCCGTCTGGCGATGGATTATCCGGAACTGGTAGATGGTCTTATTTTAGTGGCTCCGCCCCTGGGTCCTGACCGGGAAAGATATTTCTGGTTTACTTATCTGGTGGAGAATCCCCTGATTCAGTGGGTGGTTCCTCCGATGCTGAAGTCGGCCAATCGCGAAAAGGTGCATCATCGGGAAGAGCTGACTAAGATGCTTCCCCTTTGGGGTCGTATTCGTGCGCCGGTAATTTATCTTCAGGGGATGGAAGACAGCCTTGTATCTCCGTCCAATGCCGGTTTTGCCAGGACCCATTTGACCAATGTCCCATCTTTGGATATCCGGATGATTCCCGGGAGAGGGCATCTGATTGCCTTTAATGAAAGAGACAGGATCTGTGCGGCTATTAGGGAGATGTTGGATAAGTGTGGGGCTATAGCGAAGTAATAAAGGGTTGACAATTTTCAAAAATTGCCAACCCCGGAGACGGTTACTTTTGCGCTACGAAAATCTGCCTTAATTGGTCGATCAGAGCGCCATTGCCACTTACACTGATATTGTTGATCTTCTCAGCAATCTTCTCTACATATTCCATTTCCTTCAACTTGAATAACATAGGGTTATCCTCCATCAATTTTGCAGTATTCAGCAAACTACGGGTGCTGGCAGTTTCCTCCCGCCTCATAATGATATTGGCCTGCGCTTTCTTTTCAGCGATCAATACCTGATTCATGATCTCCTTTACATCACCCGGTAGAATAATATCCCGGATACCAAAGCTCCTTACCTGGACACCCAAAGTTTCTACACTTTCACTTACCTTCTGCAGGATATACGGAACGATTGCCTCCTTCTTCTCCAACAATTCGTCAAAAGCCATTCCACCGATGTACTCGCGTAATGCCAACTGAAATGCGACATATAATTGACGTTCATACTCTTTATTTTCCAACAAGGCTTTTTCGATATCGATGACTTTATACTGCGCCCATGCATTGATACGCAAAGCAGCTTTATCTTTCGTCAGGATCTCCTGTCCATTGATCTCGATTTGTTGCTGACGGGTATCCACCTTTCCGATATTAATAACGATATTATTCTTCCACCAGTAGTATACACCACTCTGTAAAGTCTGCATGTAGTTTCCATCTACAAACAATACGGCTTTTTCATAACTCTCTACGCTATAACTGCGAACATAAGGAGCCACCTGCCTGCTTAACAAAGTTGGCCGGTCTATATTTTCAGTGATCTCCATTTTGCTGATATCGGCCCGGACAAACTCGTATTTTATAACACTTTTCCAGTAAGCATACCGACCGGCAGTCAGCACCTGCTTTAAAAGACCATTCTCGTATTGCAAAACAATTTCATGATCCTTGACTTCAATGACATGCAAAGATTCCATTAATGAAGCATCCTGTAACAGGATATTCAATTCAAAGGAGGGATTGAATGGCTTGGTCAAATCATAAATCTCTATACTCTCGGAAGGCCAGAGCCAATAACTACCTTCTTTTACCATACGGTCGTAAGTTCCTTTCTTAAATACCAAACCTATTTGGTATGCATTAATCATTACTTTTTTCATTTCATCCATTTTAATTTTTAAGAGAAAAGCCAGTATTATTTTCCATTCCGTATTCACGGAAGCAATCTTCCATTCTTTAGATCCTGCCAGTTGTCTGTTTCTTCCTACCTGGGCGGCCAGGCAAAAAGGAGACAAGTGATAATCTCTATAGCAACTTCTACGACTGCCTGCAGGTGTTTACCGAACTGCGGCTTCGTCAGTCCTTTGTCAGGGCTGAAACGCCGCTGGCAAATAACCCTGGCTTTGAATTTAGATCACCCTTTTTAGGGAAGCGGTGTACTTCCTTCCTCTACGTTTTCACTGTAGCGTTCTACCAACTGAACTATCTGATTTTTAGTCAGAGTGGGATTCGAACCCACGCCGAGGCTGTTGCTTTTCCGGCTAAGCTATCCCTCCTAAGGAGAGAGAAGGAGTCGAACCTTCATTCACAGCGTGTTGGAGATATATGCACCATCGCGACAAAAGCATACAGGTCGTTATTACTACTGCACTGCGGGGATTTGACACCCCGGCCTGGTTTGTCGTCAACAGGCATCTACCTAGTTCTCCCGTTAAGGGATTATTTGCGTTGATCTCTCTGTATCAACAATATTTTAAATTTATTGTACTACCTTATTCGCACAGCTGGAGCTGGCGAAAGCATGTGGTTTTGCTTTGAAGACGAAACCCATTCCCATAATATAGCCCATGGCGTCTTTGAGGGCATCGTTGCTCTTAAAGCTGGGATTGGTGTTGATGTCCGCGTGCACTTCCATGTCTACATTGTAAATTGTAAACAACCGGCACAGCGCATATGCTACTTCAATGCTTTTGGACACTTCGGTTAACATACGTTCTTTAACACTCAGCTTCTTTTGGGTAACCTCATTGTGTATGTACATGAAACCGCCCCGCCCCTTGCGGATGAATACGATCACCGTAGCCCACTCCGTTTCCTTTCCTTTTACCTGGCTGTCAGTACCGATACATACTTTCAATTCATGTCCCATTTCTTTTTCTCTTACCAGCACAGACCGGATCTCGTCTTCGAGAGGTCTTGCTATCCTGGTGCCGTCCAGCTTTCTCCATTGTTGTTGCTTTTCCATAGCTGTTTGTTTTTTATCTCATTTGCGGACGAAACAGGATTCGAACCTGTACCTTCGGCGCTTCAAGCCGTCGCTCTACCATTGGAGCTATTCGTCCGTTTGTTGGCCCGGTGAGATTCGAACTCACAACCCTCCGGTTAAAAGCCGGATACTCTCAGCCAATTGAGCTACGAGCCATTAATCGTTGACTTAAGAAGAGTCGAACTTCTACCCCTGCGTTCGTAGCGCAGTATTCTTCCATTAAACTATAAGTCAATTCTTTCTATGTCTTTCGGTTGTCTCCGGGATTCGAACCCTGTACTCCTCATTCACAGAGAGGCGCTTTACCAATTAAGCTAAAGACAACATTCGTTGTTGAGGCTGGGCTCGAACCAACACCATCAGTGTCAAAGACTGATATGCTAAACCATTACACTACTCAACAATCTCCGTGATCTGTATGGGAATCGAACCCATATTATAAGAATGAAAATCTTGTTTCCTGGCCATTAGAAGAACAGATCAGTTTCTCCGGGATAAATAAAAAAAGCCCGGTCGTACTTCGACCGGGCTTTTTTGTTGCTCAAACACAGTTTAATCCTGTGCCCGCTTATACCCCGGTCGTTTATGATTATTTTTATACCCGATGCCTGTTGGATCTATACTACTCCGCTCCTGCTCATACCAATGGCATTCTGATAATGATTGCTCATTCAGCTGCCTAAATCGTATAGTCCAAATTTTGTTCAACATATTTCTTCTGATTTATTAAAAACCCCCGTGGCAAGGATCGTAGTCCCGCGCCGATGGCCGACCAAAACAAAAAACCCCGCAATCTCTTGCGGGGCCTGTGTTATATCGAATTAGTACATTTAACTTATTCTGTTAGCATAACATGCCCCGCGACCGGTATTAATCCTTTCAGGACTAAACCAATTTTTTGTCGATATATGTAGCTGCATGTGTCGCATATTGTTTTTTAGAATTACTTTGACAGTGCAAAGATGTAATTATTTTTTCAATCCTGCCAACTTTTCTGGAAAGTATTTTTTTTATTCAGTATATTACTAATGATAACAGACATGAGAAAACCTCATTTTCTAATGCGGTAAATCAAAAAACTTATGAGAAGTCTGTTCCTCTTATCCGCCTTTTTTCTCAACCAATCCTTCTCTTTTATCGATGCCGTTCCTGGTTTTATCGACCCGACAGGGACTTATATTTTGACCGGCACTATAAAGAACAACAGGATCACGGGTCATTCCGGGGAAATAAGGGTTCAACTTTTAGGCAGCCATCAAATAGCGCTATGCTTTTACATTACTAAAGGTTATCCCGCTTATGAGTCGGGATCTTTTATGGACACATTGGCCTATGATGACAGCACCGCCCGGTATTATCCCGGAAAAGATTCTTGCTGCACTATCCTGTTTTACTTTCACCTGAGAGGGGTCGAGATCATGGAAATTTATACTGATCCGCATTTATGCTACGGCTTTGCCAATGGAGTGCTGATATCCGCCGTCTTTAAGAAAACCTCCGCTGACAAACCGATTATCCAGGACCTGTCGAATCACGGCATGTCTCCCTAACGGATAGGCAAGGAGAGGGAACCGGTCCTTATTTAGGACCACTTAACCGGTTCTGTAAGGCCAGCGCCTCCTTATTTCCGGGATCGGCCTTTAAGACCTTTTCAAGGTATTTGAGCGCCCCTTCCCTGTTACCCATCTTAAAATACTTGTCGGCGATCTGATTCAGGACCGGTAAATTAGCCGTATCCTTTCCGGATATTTGCTGCAACTGAAGGATCTCCGCGGCAAACTTCCTGACCGGAATCAGGTTCATCCCCGAGCTATTGTTTTGAATCGCATAGTCCAGGTAGGGCATCGCATCGCCCGGCCTGTCTAATTGGAGAAAAAGCACGAAAATTTTTCTGGCTTTCTCAAAAGACGGAGATAAGGAAAAAGATTTTTTAAAATAAAACACGGCATTCTCCTGCTCCTTTAGCTTCCCGCATAAATTAGCGGTTTTTTCATAAAAAGGCTCTTCTGTCGGATGTTCCAATACCAGGCCCTCTATTACCTTTCTGGCATCCGACCAGTCCTGCCGGCTGATATAATAGTCATACAGACTATCGGTGGCTGCCGGCCAATTCGTTTCTTTGAGCATAAGCTCATAGGCCAGCCGCTCTTCCTCCGATCGGGGGTTCAGGGAATCCCCGAGACTGCGGGCTGGCAATGCAGAATCGAGGGGTCCTCCGTTCCCGGATTTCTCATCCCGAAAAGGCCAGCTTCTCTTTAAATTAAAAACTCTATAGGCCCCTGCCAGTGAATCTACTTTGGTGATGGGCATATCCTGCAGCAATTGCCGGAAGCTCATTTCTTTTTCGGGATGAAAAGAAAGAAGCCCTTGCTTTTTCATTGTCTCGTAAAAAACATCCGAGAGCAGAGCATACCCCATCAGATTTGGGTGAACATGTTCCAGCAGCAGTTCGTCTCCGATGATGGCATATTTCGATCGGGCTTCAAAAGCCGTCCTTGTATCTACCCAATGCGTATTCTTATATTTATGGCACAGCTGCAGGATAATGGCATTGATCGAATCCGGGGCCCGGAATCGCAGCGCATCCAGCTCTTTGGCTTTGGAAAAATATTCTTTTGCCTGCACGGAATCTCCCCGGCGATAGGCCAGACAGCCTAAATAATAGTTACAGCCCGCATGTGACTGGTACTCCCGGCCGGCCTCTTCGAAGAACCGTCCGGCTGCTGCCGTGTCCTTGTTTTCCCAGGCCGTAAGACCATTAGCATAGTTCTTTGCAAAGCCCGGAAACTTGCCGCTGTCAGGAGGAATGCTGATAAAAGGGGGGAGATCTCTTTCATTCGAAACCAGGTTGCTGAAAAAAACAGGAACCTGTCTTTTCTCCAAAAGGCGCAGGGTTTCTTCCATATTCGACCGGAACTGATCGATCCCCCTGTTGAACAAAGGAGATCCATAAGTGATCTGCTGATCGCCGGCCATGGCCTCCATACGTGTCTTCCCGGCCTTTGCGGTGTGGCTGCCAAATACCCTGGTTATCTTTTCAATTACATTGGTCAGCAATTGCGTAAGCCGGAACCGGCGGAGCGCAAGCACCCCATTGATGACCGCGGCATTGCCTCCTATCCGATCCGTAGATCCTACGCCCATAGCCCCATAATATTCATTATGTCCCGTGTAGATGAGGATGGCATCCGGTTCATAGTTGACTACATCTTTTGCAAAGCCGCAGACCGTATACGAATTAACAGCTGTTAAAGATAGGTTGATGATTTCGAAATTCTTATCCGGATACTCATGCATCAGGCGGTATTGCAGCCACCGATGAAAGGATCCATTATGAAAATAGGGATACCCGATCGTGGTCGATTCGCCCAGAACAAAGACCCTGAAGGTGTTTGCCTCTTTTTTCTTCCTGAATAATTCCAGGTTTCCGGTCGTGGCATTCTCCTGGTTGGCAAAATATTTCCTGGAAGCATCGGGGTTTAATACCAGGAAATCCTTGTCGGCCGGGTATTCGATAAAAAGGCTAAGGTCATGCCCATAATGAAACAGTCTCAATGACATCTCCAGCAAGAACAAAATAAGCAAAGGTAACAGCAGGCTGATAAAGGTAAACAAGCGCGTTCTTGTTTTGGAACGCCCGGTGGTGGATGGGGGCGTTACCCCGGAGGAAGGTCGGTCATCATATGGCTTTGGCTCGTTCATATAAATGAGATGATTTCCTGAAAGGACTTGCCCAGATCCGTCCCATAGATATCCTTATATTCCTTGAGGAATTTCAAATACGTGTTATTGGCCAGGGTATGGCGCTTGAGCAAAATAAGACTTTTGCATTTGTAGGTCAGGGCATCTTCATTTACCTGGTCGAAGTAAAAAATGCAATTGGTGATCTCGATGATGAACTCAGGGTCTTTTGATATATCTTTATTTTTAATATACCCCAGGCAAAGATCCAGTACTGAATTAGAGATATCAGATTTGATATCATCCAGCCAGTTATATTCCGTCTGCGACAAAAAGGCGCCTCTTTTAATGATCTCTACCAGCGGGTGTATATAGTCCTTACCCGCGTCGGACGCGCCCTGCAATAAAGAAACGAATTTTTTATAGTCCACATAGATATCATCGTCGGGAATAGCGAACTGCCAGTAAGCCGACTCTTTGCTGATAATGCCGTTCCCCATTTTTTCCAGGATCGCTTTCAGTTTAGCCAGGTTGACGGACCGGTTATTCTTGGCATCCTTCTCCGGCTTATCATGCCAGAGGATCTCGTTCAGCCCTTCCGAAGAAATGCCTCTTCCGTTACGGATAGTATAAAGGGCGATGATCAGGAATAGTTCTTTCAGCAAGGGGGTGAAGAGCCTGGTAATATCGTTCCCTTCTTTATCGAATACCTGGAACTGGCCAAAAAGATAGATAGCAGACCGGTGCTCTTTTTCAGCATGGAAAGAGGCAGGTAGAGGAACGGGAGCAGGTTCAGCCGGGACAGGCGGAGAGGAATTATTCTCTGCCTCCCGGGCCGGCTCTTTACGGAATTTCTTTCGGAGAATAAAGACGGCTGCGGCCAGAAAGATAAGTATGACCAGTATGATAATATACGGATAGTTGCTACGATCTTTTGTACCTGATAAAACCGTGTCAGCCCCTGCCGCTTCCGGGGGGAAATTGAGCGAATAGATTTTTACTTCCGTATTCTTTTCCCGGGCATCCGGTTTTGAATACAGGAGGGTCACGGCGATCAGCTTATTGCTGAGCGGTGAATAATACAGATCGGCAAAGGACTGCACGTCATGAAAGCTATAGGGGATAAGGTTTCCGACAGGCTGATAAGATGAATCCGTCAGGGAGCCCTGTATCAACTGGAGGTTCGAATTATAGCTGTCATTAGGGAAGATCATGCCATACCAGGCGCCGGGCTTCGCACCGATTACCAGGCTATTGGCAAAAGTAAAAGGAGTGTTCAGGGTCTTCAGCGAATAAATCCTTGAAAAAGCATTCTGCTTTATATCATACCGGAAAAGATCGTAATAATTGCGGGGGTCCAGCATCTGGTCGCCCGTCTGGCTGCCATAGCCGCCGATGATATAGGCGGATCCTCCTCCGGAATCCGTCCCGAGAGCAGCCAGGTAACGGGGAGGGAAATAATCCCCCTCTGCTTTCAGCGTATCCCACTTATGGGTGTCTAAGCGGTAGCGTTGTACCAGATTCTTATATTTTAATTGTCCATAGCCCCCAATGATATACAGGGAGGTATCCGCGGCAGAAACAAACTTATTCGCATGCCAGAACTCCGTAACAGGCCCATAGTTCTGACCCATATCCCATTGACTGCGGCCAAAATCGAAAGAGATAATGCTTTTACGATCTACGTAGATATCGTATAATTTATCATATATCGTATCATAGATAGCCTGGTGTCCCAGTAATAGCTCTTCATGGCGGCAGGGGATCCAGTCAACAGGGTGCTGTTCATTCCGGAAAGAGCAGACAGCCAGGGAGTCGGAGCCGGTGACAAACAGCTTATCGTGCCTGGTGTCGCAGGCGACTGCTGCATATCCATTGATCGTAAAGGAACTGACGAGATCCCATTTCTGATATTTAGGCTTTAGCCATACCGGGTTCTTTACCTTCGCTACCCGCCTGTTCACACTGTCATAACAGCTATCGGCCGCGATCTCATTCAGCGGGAAAAAATATTTCAACGATCCATTCTCTTCCAGCTTAATATCCCGGATTTTCATGGGGGGGATATCCCTTGTTTTGAATTTCGGAAAATCATTGGCTCCCCATAGAAACCGGAAGCAGTTGCCGATTGACGGGATAGGGCTGATACCGACGTTTTTTCCATTTACCCCGAACTTCATCGTATGGCTGACAAGATCACACTGGATCGTAAGCCGGTTCCACTCTTTATGCAGCCGGACACTATCAATGGTAAAACCGATACCGGAAAAATTTTCCCCAATGATCACTTTAAAGGAGCTGGACCGCTGGTTATAGATCAGGTCGATATTCTGGTTGTTGGCGATAATGCGGACCACATAGCCGAAATAGATCTCCCGGGCGGGAATGAAAGAAATATCAAAGCCAAGCTCGAAGTTTTTTGAAAAACAGAGGGAATCATCCGGAGAAAGGTCCAGGCTGGTCCTTTTTTCCTGGACGACCTCATGACTGGAAAAGGCCAGACCATAAGACTGGGCAAGACCACTAACCGTTAATAATAAGGCAATTATGATGCTATGAATGTACCTCCACATAAGCCCGGTAAAAATAGTACAAATTGGGCATATGGCATTTTATTGCAACTCAACACCCAGGGTCACACCATAGGTTCGGGGATTGCCCAAATGCGCGGCGCCGAAATCATAGGCGTAGGCGATATATTTTTTGTTTGTAATATTTCTCTCCCAGAACAGGATGCTAAAGTTGCGGGTCTTTATTCCTGCGCTCATGTTGAATAAGCTGTAAGAAGACTGCCTGATCGTGTTCGCCAGGTCAAACCAGGTATTTCCCAGATAGCGCCATTCCCCACGGGCAACCAGCCTTATTCGCTGTTGCGCAAGGTGATGGGAAGAATGGCCACCCCAAAACAAGCTCCCCAATGGATAGCTGTATTGAGCCGCCAGCATAGAGGTCACTTCAGGCGTAAATACCTGGCGATTCCCGGACAGATCGGCGACACTGCCGTTTTGCGACAGCTTCAGGTCCTTAAACCGGGCATTCGTATAACCGAAACTATAGTTCAGTTCCAGCCCTCTGACAGGTGTCGCGGCCAATTCCGCTTCCACGCCCTTACTGGTAAGTTTACCGGCATTCTTTGTCACGGTGATGGCATCCGGAAGAATGAGCGTAGGTACCTGTGCATTCCGGATAGTCGAATAGAAAGCCGCCAGGTTCAATTGCACCAGGTTCCCGAAAAGGCCGCTTTTCAGACCTACTTCAAAATTATTGCTGTATTCGGGTTTATAAGCATACAGTGGGGGTTGGGATGGGTCGGAAGAAAGCTGGGTCAGGCCGCCCGTCCGAAATCCCCGGCTATAGACGCCATACAGCATTTCGTTCTTTGATAAGGTATAGTTAAGCGCCAGCTTGGGGGAGAAGGAGTGAAAAGAAGTTTTCCCGCTGGTGTCGGGGGTGGTCACCATGGAAGCCTGACCGTCCTGTTGCAGCTCTCCCAGGACGTTTTCGTTTTGCTGCTCATAATCATATCGTATCCCGCCGGTTAGCTCCAGCTTTTTTGATACCGCATAAGACGCCTGTCCATAAAAAGCCAGCCCTTTATTTTTGCTTCGGGTGGTATTGATCGTTGAAAAATCGATAGCGGGCGACCCCAGTAATCCGGCATCTTTACCATAATGTGTCGCCTGTTTATTAGGGCTGCTGTTATAAAACAGATAAGAACCCGTCGTCCAGGTGAATGGAGACGAGGTATTGGCAGGGGATGTAAATTTAAATTCCTGCGTCCAGGTCTTCACATTGTTCCAGTCCTTGCCATAGTTATTGATGACCGTGATGGCATCGAGGGCAGAGAAATCTCCGTCGATAGGCTGTGTATAATACCGGTAATTCTGCTGATAGGCTGTTTGGGAGCTGAAATTAAAGGAAGGTCCTTTATAGTTCACTGACAAAGAAGCATTCAAGGTGTTATCGACCATTTCCGTGAGCGCATTCTGGCTGAGCACGAAGGGGTTTGTAAAAGGATCGGTAGCCACTAAAGGGAAGGCGCCATGATTTCGGTTATTATTATGCTTTACGTTAAGGGTAAGATCCCAGGCTTTTGCCGGCAGATATTTCAGGTAATAATTACCGGTAAAGCTATGCTGGTCATCATAGGAATGGTTGGTAAACTGATTCGTATAATATCCATTACGTCGGTCATATACCCCCGCCACTCCCAGGAATAGCTTATCCTTCACCAGCGGAGCCCTGAAACCCGCCGTATAGCGCTGCTGGCCATAATTTCCCACACTTACTTCCGCAAAGCCGCTGCTGGTATTCGAGGGCTGCCGGGTGATAATATTGATAACGCCGCCCATTGCATTGCGGCCGTATAAGGTGCCCTGGGGGCCCCGTAATACTTCGATACGCTCCACATCCAGCAGCTGGGAAATATAGGTATCCAGGCCGAACTGGTTGACCCCGTCAATATAGGTGGCCACCGCCGGGTCGTAGGAAGTAGTGGCAATGCCCCGTATGCCCGTCGCATTCCTCCCATCTCCAGGATCGGAAGAAAATAAGTTGGGAACAATCGCCGTAATATCCTTGCTGTTCCATAAACGATAATCCTTGACCTGCCGGGAGCTAATCGCTGTAATGCTGATGGGAACCTCCTGCAGCAATTCCTGCTTTTTTTGGGCCGTCACCACCACGGCGTCTAATTGCGCGCTGGACGGCGCCAGTTGAAAAGACACGTTTTTATGATCGGCTATCGTAACGGATCTATTGACAGTGGCAAAACCCGTAGCGCTGACCACCAGGGTGTAAGTGCCGGGCGCGATGGCAGGGATCCGGAAGCCGCCCTTACTATCTGCAACAGCGGAATAATTGGTGTTCAGGATCATTACCGTGGCCCCCGCGATAGCCTCCGATCTGCTGTCTGTGACTGTGCCGGATAAGCTGCCGCCGGATTGCGCCTGCGCTGAATAGATGCCCAGGAATAAAAAAAGGAATAGGATATATTTTAACATGAAAGGGACGACCTGATTATTTATTGTTAAACTGTAAAAATGACAATGCCAATTGCTCTCCACCTGCTGTCGCGGCGCGGCTGGTGATAAACAATTTATGGTATTGACCGTCTTTCACCTGCTCCAGCTTGGAGGATAACAGGGCATTGAAATATTGTTTGGGTTTTGCCTGAGCGCCCGTCGCATCTCCTTTAAAGATAAAAGAGCCGATCTTTTCCCCACCGGGGCTATCCAGATGGAGTTCGAATGTATACGCGCCTACGGGTCCTTTGGTCCAGTTGACCATCAGAGAGGCCGTCCGGATGGTCGAAAGGTCGATGCTATCCGTGCTGCACCAGCCTGTATCTTTCGGCACTTTCAAATAAGTAGTTCCGTTATCATGATAACTGGAATAGCCATGTTTGCCGCTTATCCGGCTAAAAGACATTTTGCTGTTCTGCAGGGAAAGCGAATGACTGCCTGTTAACGGTTTAATATTGTTACCGCCCTTATCCGTGTAGGAAGCAGTGATCGTAAGAATCCCCTTATCTTTTTCCGGCTTGTCCAGGGTAGCATTGACGGAGCCGGCAGGCGGCAGGGATTTGATCGTCTTATTCGCGCCGGACAAAGTCTGGATCCATCCGATAATCTGCCGGATATCCTCTTCTTTCAAAGCAGGATGGGCGGGCATAGCTACTTCGCCCCATTTGCCGCTGCCGCCTTTAGTGATCTTCTGCACAAGGTAAGGCACCATGTCAGGATCTTTTGCATATCGTTCGGCGACATCCTGGAAAGCTGGTCCTATCGATTTCTCATTGGGCTTGTGGCAGGACTTACAATCCAGTGATTGCGTGAGGTTTTTTCCGACGGCCGCTGCGCTCAAGGTCTGATGTCCCTGGGGTACGGCTGCTTTATCACTTCCTTCCGTATAATCAGCAGATACGACCAGGTCGTTCATATCCTTGTTTTTGGCGGTATCGTCCTTGTCTTCGATGTCGATCTTATATGCTACGGGTGTTCCCGGGAAATAAAAAGTCTTATTCCCTTTGAGCGCTATGCTTACGGAAGGAGCTTCGTTACCCGCATATACATTTACTTTACTACTGATGGCCGGTTCGCTCTTGTCGTCTTTCACTTCTACGGAAATAGCATAGTCTCCGGCGGTGGTAAGTGTATACTCCAGTTTCGGTCCGTCCGTTTCTTTTTTGACGCCATTGCCCAGGTCCCAGATATATCTCAGTTTGTCATTTTCAGGGTCCTTTGCCTCCACCGTCACGGTAATTTTTAAAGGCAGATCTCCCGAAGTCTTATCGATCGTTATTTCACTGATCTTCGGTGACCGGTTGCCGCCGTTGAAGTCGATGCGTGAAATACCGGCATCCGCATTTTTGCTGAACCAGCCGTTGCCATATTCTAAAATATAAAGTTTACCGTCGGGTCCCATTTCCGCATCGATAGGCGAATTGAATTTTGTATGTTCCATAAAAGGCTCCATCTTATCAAAATCGCCATTGGGCAGCAGTGTCACGGCTTTAAACCAGCAACGCGTAAAGTCATACATGATAAATTTGCCATTATAATAATCCGGCATCCTTGTCTCCTGCGGGTACAGATCCGAATAGAATACAGGACCGGCCATCGCACACCGGCCGCCGCTCCCAACTGCCGGGAAGTCTGGGGATTCGGCATATGGATACCAGATGAACGCGGGCTGTGCGGACGGCAGCTCTCTCAAACCCGTATTATTGCGCGAGTCATTGACCGGGTGGGCCGGATCGAATGCAGGTCCGTTGGCGTCGGTCGCATAGTCATGCACATGGTAGGCGTAATTATTCCCCACGAAATAAGGCCATCCGAAAAAACCTGCTTTTCTTGCCTGGTTTACCTCATCATATCCTCTGGGACCGCGGGTCTCCAGGCTATCCTGGTTGGCATCCGGTCCCACTTCTCCCCAATAGAGGTAACCATTCTTCTTATCGACGGAGATACGATACGGATTACGATCGCCCATTATATATATTTCAGGGCGGGTCTTAGGCTCGCCTTTAGGGAAGAGGTTGCCTTCGGGTATATTATAGCTTCCATCCGGGTTCAATTTAATCCGCAATATTTTGCCCCGGAGATCATTGGTATTGCCGGCGCCCCTGCGCGAATCATATTGGAGATGCCCGGGACGGTCGTCCAGGGGAGCGTAGCCATGACTGGGATAAGGCGTATTCGGTTCGTCGAATGGAGTGGAGTTATCCCCGGTGGATACAAACAAGGTATTGTCCTGTCCGAACGCAATGGAGCCGCCGGTATGGCAGCATATTTCCCGCTGTGAATAGAGCTGTAAAATTATTTTCTCCGACTTCGTGTCTATACTGTCCCCAGTCAGGGTAAAACGTGACAGGCGGTTGACGGAGGTATCCGCAGGGCTGTAATAGATATAGACAAAATGATTTGTTTTAAACCCCGGATCCATTTGTATACCCAGCAGGCCTTCCTCTGCATTGACGCCGGGAGTATGTTTTGTCTTCCAGTAAACATCGAGATATCCGGCCTGCTTCACCGTTTTGGTCGAGCTCTTATACAACATGATCTCTCCGCGCCGCTGGGCCACCAGGATATCCAGGTTAGGAAGAATGGTCATTTCCGTAGGCTCGAAAAATTCGCCCATCGTCACCGGTGTTTTGGTGAACCGGTCTTCCTCGGGAGCACGCAGAGAAGTAGCCTTACTATAATTCAGGTTTTTATTATCCCCAATGGCATATTCGATCCCATCAGTCAGCTGTCTCAAATAAGCGGTATCGGCATAGGAGCTGTCCTTATAACCCGAGGCAGTATACCAGGCCCTGCCTCCGTCAAAATCATGACGTCCTGAGCTATCCGTCCCGCCGGTGAGGCGGCCGTACCAGCCCCAGTCATACTTTGCGTCCGGCGCAGCATGAATGCCTGCATATCCTCCGCCGGCCTGTATATAGCGTTCAAAATCGGCCCGCTGGTAATGATTCAGCAGACTCCCGTTCGTATTTAAAAAAACGACCGCGCAATACTTTTGCAGGCTGTCCTCTTGGAACCGGCTTGCATCGGATGTCGTATCCACGTCAAAATTATGTCCGCTGCCTAATGTAAGGATAGCCTGTATGCCGGCAGGAGGCGAAACATGGTCAGTGCCGGCTATTCTGGTGAACAAGAGTACCCGCGGCTTACCGGAGCGCGAGTTACAACCGGTGGCTATAAATAAAATGATCGCGCAATAACAAATCCATTGAGCCTTTTTCATTCTGCTAATTTAAGGTTTTACTCTTCCCGATCGCAGCTGAATTTATTTGTTTTATTTTGAGTATGTTCCCTGGTTCCTTGTCTCTTATTCTCCTGTTCCCCAGGTTTTATTCGGCCGGGGGCCCATCTCCAGTTCAAGGGATCCTCCGTTCATCAGCTGTGTATGGGTGAACCAGGGCGTATTCAGCGGCTTCCCGTTGAATCTTGCGCGTTGAATGTACTTATTTACTTCGGAACAGTTTTTGGCGATGACCGTAAATTGTTTCCCGTTCTCCAGGGCGAGGGTAGACCTGCTGAATACCGGACTGCCGATCGTATAAACGGGCAGGCCCGGCGTTACGGGATAAAATCCCAGGGAAGAGAACACCACGAAGGCCGACATGCCGCCGCCATCTTCATCGCCGGGTATACCGAAGACATTGTCCTTAAACCAAAGGGACAGCAGCAGGCGTACCATCTTTTGTGTTTTCCAGGGCGCTCCGGCATAATTATAGAGATAGGGGATATGAAAACTTGGTTCATTGCCCATCGAATACTGTCCCAGCAGGGCGGTAGCATCCGGGAATTTATTCCAGAACTCCTGTTTGGAGCGGTCCAGCCCCTCGCGGAACAGCTGGTCCAGCCTTGTTTCCATCCCTTTCTTTCCTCCCATTAATCCTATCAGAGCCGGTATATCTTGCTGCACCTGCCACAAATAGGTCCAGCCGTTGTTCTCATCATAATAATCGCGGCCTCCGGGTCCCCCATCGAATTTAGGGTCGATATCGATCCAATCTCCTTTATCGTCCCTGGGCAGGAAAAACTGCTTTTCCTTGTTCCAAAGGTTTTTATAATTCGACGCTCTCCCGGAAAACAGTTCGAAATCATCCGTTTTCCCCAGGTCTTTGGCAAATTGCGCCAGGGCCCAGTCATCGAAGCTGGCGCCCAGGGTCACGGCTACAGCCTGCCGCTTTTCAAAAGGATGCACCTGTTCTACCGTTTCTTTTTCTCCCGGGTGCAGGGCCGGGAAATATCCATGCGTATGATAAAAATCATCCAGCGCCGTCTTCCCGCCGTTTCGCCAGGGAAGCAGGGTCGCATCGGTAGCGTTTTTTCGCATTCCCTCATACGCCTTTGCGATATCGAAATTTCGTAAGCCTTTCCGGTAGGCATCTAAAAAAATAACGGAAGAATGAAACCCGTTCATACAGGCATAATCCCCGTACAGGACGGGGAAGGTCGGCATCCATTTACTTTGCTCGTACATTCGGACATAGGATTGTAACATGTCTTCTTCCTGTGCCGGATGCAGGATCATCCGCAGCGGGTGCAAGGCCAGATAAGTATCCCAGGACCAGTCGTCCACATAAAAAGGCCGGGTGTCTTTATTGATTTGTTTGTTATAGCCGCTGTAATAGGAAGTGTCTTCACTGATATTGACCATTCGTTCCTGACACCGGTATAGTGCCGTATAAAATGAACGACGCTGCGCCTCCGTGCCGCCTTCCACTTTTATCTGGGCTGTCACGCCGGCCCAGATTTTTTCGGCGTTCTTTCGCATGGCTGCAAAAGATTTATTCCTGATCTCTTCATCGAAATTCTTTTTTGCCTGCAGGGCGCTGACGAAGCTAATGGCATAGCTGAACTCAACGGTCCGGGTGCCTGCCGGGAACCGGATATAGGCTTTTACCGATTTACCGGAAACCTCTTTGTCATTCGTTAACCGATCATTTTCTACGACACCCGGAATTCCGGGAGTATTAAAATGCCCGTACATATAAATTTTTATACCCCCCTGCCAGGTTTCCATGCCGGCGACTTCATTGCCGGAAACAAACTGCCAGAAGGATTCTCCCTCATTATAGACATTGAATAAAACGGCATTATTTTCTCCTTTGGGAAAGGAGAACCGGAAGTACCCTGTTTTTTTTCCGGGGGTAAATTCAGTAGTGATATCTTCGTCGATCAGGTAGGTGGAATAATACCAGGGTCTGGTGATCTCCAGATTATGATCGTAGGGCATGCGCTGGTCCCATCCTTCGATACGGAGCTCTTTCGTGTAAGGTTTAATGGAAAAGACCTCTCCCAGGCGATGAGAAACCATCGTTAACGGGAAGCTGGAGATGCGGTCGTCGAGATAGTCCTTCCGGATCGGATATACTCTTATCAGCTGGTTGGGCAGAAAGATGGTCGGACGTGTCGGTTCCAGCAGCAGGCCGATATTGCCGATCGTAGGATCGATATAGTCAATACTTCTTTTCGGCGCCAGCGTATCTTTCGGGAGATACGAATGGGCAAAACTGCTAACGATAAACAAGGACTGTATAAGCAATACTGCAATAGCCTCCTTATTCAATAAATATTTCTTCATCTGAAAACATTTTAGAAAATGCAAAAACACATACGCTGCAAATCCATTAAAGCAGGTTGCTTATAAAGCCGGGCAAAAAATAGTTTAACCATGCATGCAGCATGCATGGTTAAACTAAACTATCTTTTAAACTATAGAACTAATAGCCGTCATTTTGTTTCCATGACGAATTCAATGTCATCTCAGCAAAGGGAATGGGCGCTAAATATTTCTGGCTGAGGTTGGTTCCGCCGGGAATAGGGTTTTCCGGATATGCGGAGGCATTCCTGGCAGCCACTATCTGCGGCAGCATTTGCAGGCGGACGATATCGAACCAGCGTACGCCGAACTCCTCCGCAAATTCATAAGCCCGTTCGAATACTACGGAATCCCTGAATGCGGTGGCGGTCAATCCGGGTGTCAGCGGCTGCTCACCCGCGCGTGACCTTACCTGGTTGATAGCGGCGTAACTGGCTGCCGTCGGACCACTTGCCGCCATAGCGGAGGCTTCCGCATAATCCAGCAGCACACCTGCATAACGGCTGATAATGGTCTCCTCATTGGTGCTGGGCTGAATGGAAAGGATCTGGGTAGCCGTTTCATTCACCCCGTCTCCCACTCCGCCTGTTTTAAGCCCGGCCCGGAACTTTTTGTAGTAAGGGTGTTGGGCATGGGTCGTGGGGGAGTTCCAGGGAGTCAGTGTAAAAGTCACTTTATCTGCATTCCTCAGTTTCAGCACATCATAAAAGGTGAGATCGCTGCGTGTACAGGTAGGCCTGTTCAGGTAGAACTGGACCTCGGGATACACATCGTCCCAGCCGCTGGAGCCATCAACAGCCACTTCATCGAGGGGTACGTTCGAAGATCCGAACCGGCGATTGGGAAGGTTGCCACTGACGCTATATTCCAGCGCAAAAATGGTTTCGGCACCATTCCGGGTAGTGAACAACTGGTCATAGGGTATATTGGTGCTGTATGCACCTGAGTTCATTACGATCTGTGCTTCGGCGGCAGATAAAGCGTATTTGCTGGCGTCATTCAGAGGCCAGCCCGCCATGGTCAGGTATACATCGGCCAGGATGGCGCTGGCGGAATAGACACTGGGCTGCCCCTGGACCTTGACCGTTCCCAGCATGGATTTTGCTTTTTGCAGGTCACTGATGATCTGTGCATAGATGGAATCTGCCGGGAGCCTGGGAGGACGTACTGTTACATCCTGGGGGGTGATCACGAGCGGCAGGGGGCCGAAAGTCCGCACGAGGTAATAATAACACAGTCCTCTTAAAAAATAAGCCTGACCGGCAGCACCATTTTTCAACGAGTCGGAGGTATTCGTCACCCCTGCATAATTGGCGATAATATAATTGGCATTATAGATGGTCTGCCAGGGGCCATTCCATTCAGCCGGCAGGCTTCCATTAGTGGCGCTGCCGGACAATTCGTCAAATTCACGTTGATCTCCTTTGTTGAGGGCAGGATCCGTTGTCAGATCGTCCGAGCCGAAATAAGAAGTCTCTTTACTGGTAAACCCCCAGGCCCCGTCCCTGGCCAGCTGAATATACATTCCGGCCACGGCTGCATTCAGGTCGTTTTGCGTTTTGAAGTAACTGGCAACGGTCAGGCTGCCTTTCGGGTCTTCGGAAAGTTTCTGGCATCCGGTAATGACCCCTGCTAAAAGCCCTCCAAAGAGCAGGCTGACAGCAACGATCGAGAGCGTGGAATATCTTGATTTCATGTTGTTTGTATTTTTTCAGATTGCTGAAATAATTTTTTCGGCTAACTCATTGTATTATAAAGAGACCCTGAGTCCCATCGTATAGGATTTAGGATTGGGGATGACACCGAATTCCTGCCCCTGGGAAATGGCGTTGCCCGTGGGCTGGTTGTCCACTTCGGGGTCATATCCTTTGTAAGGGGTGATCACCCAGAGGTTCTGTCCGCTTACATATACTTCCACGCTGTTGATCTTCAGTCTTCTGATAGCGCTTGCAGGTATACGATATGTAAGGGAGAGATTCTTCAGCTTGGTGTAGCTGGAGTTGTAAACATACCGGCTGCTGCCATTATAATTATGGCCGGTGCTGCTCCAGGCGGGGTTGTTCGTCTGATTGCCGGGTGTCCACAGTTTCTCCGGCTCGGCATCCGTCGTAGTGGCATTCTTCATATCCCCCAGCCCGCCCCAGAGGTAGGCTAGTGTTTGAGAGAACACCTGGCTGCCCTGCTGTCCCTGGAACATAAAGCTCAACGTAAAGGCTTTGTAGCTTATATCATTGATGAAGCCATAGGAATATTTGGGAGTGGCATTGCCCAATGGCTGATAGTCAGCGGCAGTAAAAGTGTGATCACCGTTCAGGTCCTGGTATTTGGCATCACCTGGTTTGTTGTTAAATAGGAGGGCTTCCGCAGCTTCACTGGTCTTCCAGGTGCCCAGGAATTTATACCCGGCAAACTCTCCCAGAGGCTGTCCCACTTTCAACATGGCGTTAAAGGTATTGTTACCGCCGATAGCATATAAATTATCCAATCCACCCAGGCTAATCACCTTATTGCGGTTGACCGAAACCGTTATGTTTGTGTTCCATCTGAAATCCCCGGAGTTGACGGGAGTTCCCCCAATGGCGAATTCGACGCCCTTATTGGAAAGGCTGCCGATATTGGTCTGGTAGTTCGCACCGCCGTCATACTGAGGGGAAGGTACATTGTATAAAAGATTGGTTACTTTTCCTGTATAGGCGTCGACCGTAAATGTCAGTCGTCCCTTCAGGAAAGCCATATCGAAGCCGGCATCATAGGTCGTCTTGATTTCCCATTTCAGAAATTTCGATGTCGGCGCCCCGATGCTGGTGGCGACGCTGCCGGTCCCCGATTGGCCGGGGGTTCCTCCGCCAAAATAATAACTATTCTGATTGTTGCCGCCGCCGACGGTGATCAGGGGAATAGAGGAATAGGCCGGCACCGCCTGGTTGCCCGTCTGGCCGTAGGAAGCGCGAACCTTCAGGTCAGAGAACACTTTCGAATCCTCCAGGAATTTCTCTCTCTTCAGGTTCCAGGCTGCACCAACGGAAGGAAAGGAACTCCATTTATTCGTCAGATGGGAGGAGCCGTCTGCCCGTAAGCTGGCAGAAAGGGTGTATTTATCCTTATAGGTATAGTAGACCCTTCCCATCCAGGACACCAGTGCATCTGCCGAATAGGAGGAAGTGGTCTGCTGCGTAGCGCCCAGGCCCAGGTTGTAATAACCAAGCGTATAGGTCGATAAGTTCCTGGAGGTGGCCGTGGTGGACATATTCTGGCCGTTCTGCAACTCATAAAGGGCCGTGGCCGTTATCGAATGGTCTCCAAAACTATGTTTGTAGGTCAAAAAATTGCTGCTTAAAAACCCGTGTCCGCGCTGGGAAACGGTGGAGGCATTGCCTACTTGATTGTCGTACGCGCTCGTGCCCGGACCATCCAGAGACTGGGCATATCCGTAACCAAGGTTATACACATTCGTGGAGGTGAAAGTAATATCTTTGAAAAGCCGGTAGGTCAGAATAGCCGACCCGGAATAGCTATTATTAAGGGCAGTGGTGCCATCAAAAAAATTGTCATGCTGCTGACTCTTCGCCTGTGCAATAGGGTTGAACTGGATTGAGGCGTATTGCGAATGGGTGATGTAGTTGCCGTTGGCGTCACGGATCGGCGAAGTGGGATCCCATTCCACTGCCTGGTTGAAAGGATCGCCCAATCCTCCGCCATAGTTCGTATTGTGATTTTGCGGGATGAGGGCGGTGATAAGAAATTTCACGTTCAGCCTGTTATTCACCTTCACATCGACATTACCCCGGAAGGAGCTTCTTCTGAACCATTGGTTGAGGATGATTCCCGGCTGGCTGAGGTAAGCTCCGGAAAAATAGTATTTCACATTATCCGAGCCTCCGCTGAGGTCCATCTGGTAATTCTGCACCCAGGGCTGAGTATGGAGGGCCCCCTGCCAGTCCGTGCCTTTGACGGCGCCCGATTTAAAATCCGCCAGCTGCGCATCGGTAAAAGCGGCAGTGCTTCCGGTTGCTATGTACTGGGCATTGACCGAACGGGCAAAGTCATAAGGGCCCATCAGGGACAATTCCTTGGGGATCTTATTCTTGCTGGCCCATGCGCTGACGCCGACCCGGGGTTTGCCGGTCTGGCCCGATTTGGTTGTGATCAGCACGACCCCGTTGGAACCCCTCGATCCATAAATGGCCGTGGAGGCGGCATCTTTCAGGATCTCTATGGATTCGACGTCATTCACATTGACATCGGAACCGGAGCCGATATTGCCATCGATGACATACAGCGGGTCGGTGGTGCCGGTTATGGAGTTGGCGCCCCGGATCTTAACCCGTAGGCCCGCACCCGGCTGGCCGTTCGGGCTGGTGACGGCTACCCCGGAGGTAGTGCCCTGTAAGGCCTGTTCCAGCCTGACCAGGGGCCGTTTGGCGATCTCGGTGGCTTTCACCGAGCTACTCGACCCGGTAATATCACTTTTTTTCTGGGTGCCATATCCGACGACCACAATGTCACCCAAGGTACGGGCATCCTGTTGCAGGCTGATCGTAAAATCGGTACGACCCTTCACCGGATATTCCTGGTTGAGATATCCGACAAAACTGACGACCAGGACTGGTGATACCTGGGTACCCGTATTGATCTGGAAACTTCCGGACTCATCCGTCGTGGTAGTAACGGTGGTGCCTTTTAGGGTGACAGTAGCTCCGGCAAGGGGTTTGTTATTTTCGTCCGTTATTTTCCCCTTTACTAACTGTCCCTGGGCATTGGCCCCAATGAGACCAAATGCCATTAATAGCAGTAACAGAACTTTTTTCATACACAAGCAATTGATTTTGTGAGTTAATTATTATGCAAATAAAGCCGCAGCGTATTAACAAAGAGGCCAATTATCGATTAATTCGAAAATTAACCGGGATCTTTTTTGTTGACGGGCCTGGTCCGGTTGATTCGGATGATGCGATCACCGGTCTCTATCCGGCAGTGCAAAGGCGATGTAGGAGCCGCCCGGCTTCAGCCCCCTTGATCCACCGGCCGCTATGACGACATATTGCTTCCCCTCCGCCATATAGGTGATCGGGGTGGCAAAGCCTCCTGCGGGAAGCTGGTATTCCCAGACCTGCCTGCCCGTCCGGCAGTCGAAAGCGCGGATCTTCTCATCCCGGGTACCCGCGATGAAAATAAGGCCGCCCGCTGTTGCCAATGGCCCCCCATAACTTTCCGTACCCGTGATCGGTATCCCTTTCTTTGTCAGCTCCGGATATTCACCCAGCGGCACCTTCCACAGATAGTCGCCCGTGTTCAAGTCAATGGCATTCAGGGTGCCCCAGGGTGGTTTGATGCCGGGATAACCATTCGAATCCACCAGTTTTTCCCACACCTTACTGATATAGGGGGGCGTGTAGGGGAAGTCCGGTTTCTTTTTTGTGGCGGAAGCGGCCGTATCACGGGTGTCTCGATGCTCAGCAGCGATCCGGCCTCCATGGCCCCAGTTGACCAGAAAGTCAATGATCGCATTTCGATCCGCTTCGGGAATTGTCTGGAAAGAAGGCATCCTGTTCTGCCCGGTCTTTACGATATGGGCGATTTCGTCCTTTTTAAGGCGGCTGCCGATACCCAGCAGACTGGGGACTTCCAGCCCGTTGCCTTTCCGTTCCACCCCATGACAGGAAGAACAGTTGGCTATATACAGACCTTGTCCTTTGGAAAGGGCCGCGATCTCTTTCTGCCGGTCGCCCATCGATATCATTTTTAGCAGCCAGGGAGCATTATTAGTATTCTGATAAAGGATGCCATTGCTGTCGATCGCATTGCCACCCCATTCCGCCCCCCCACTGTAACCAACCAGCAAAGTGCCTTTTGTAGTTGGCGGCAGGAATTTCCCGCCATATTCACTCTGCCTGAAAATCGATTGTACGTAGGCATGTGCCTGCGGTGAGAGCGTTGTGATATCGCTATCGGAAACCGACTGTTTGGAAAACGGCAGGGGCCTTTCTGGAAATTTCTGTACGGGCCAGGCATGCTCTCCTGTCAATCCCTGTGTCGGTACCGGCCGTTCTTCCACCGGGAAGATGGAATGGCCGCTGTCCCGGTCTAATACATACACACATCCGTCCTTGGTAACCTGTACCACCACGTCTACTGTTTTCCCTTCGTGTTTAACAGTAACCAGGTTGGGGGGACAGGGGATATCCCGGTCCCATAGGTCGTGGTGTATGGTCTGGTAATACCATCGCATCTTGCCGGATGCTGCGTCGAGCGCGAGGATACAATCTGAAAATAAGTTGATACCGGCACGATCACCGCCATAGAAGTCCGAGGAAGGAGAACCCGTACCGAAATAGACCAATCCTCTTTTCTCATCCAGGGCCAGGCCGCCCCAGTTATTCGTACCTCCTGCCCATTTATAAGCATCCTTCGGCCAGGTGTCATACCCGAATTCTCCCGGTTGGGGAATGGTATGAAAAGTCCAGCTGATCTTCCCGGTGACCACATCAAAGCCGCGTACATAACCCGGCGCCGCATCCCCGGATTCGGATACGGCCGATCCGAGGATGAGGGTGTTCTTATAAATGATCCCGGGAGAAGTAGCCGTTACATACAGGTTTTTCACGTCATGATTTATATCCAATCCGGCATACAGGCTCACGATTCCATTGGCGCCGAAGCTGTTCACCGGTTTACCGGTGAGTGCATTCACGGCATAGAGGTTAGAGCCAGCCGTATAGAACAGTCGTTTGTCATCTCCGTTTTCCCAATAGGCGACACCCCTGCATTGATTATAGCGCGGCGTGGCATCTTTGAATGGATCGAATTTCCATAGCTCCTCACCGGTAGCCGCCCGTAGGGCAAAAAGTTGCAACGTGGCGTTGGTCCCGTACAGGATCCCGTTTATCACGATAGGCTGACATTGGATCTCATGTTCCTGTCTGTGCCTGGACCCGCCGGCATGTCCCGTATCCGTAGCGTTATAGGTCCAGGCCACCCGCAGGTTCTGTACATTCGAGCCGTTGATCTGGGTCAGGGCGGCATAGCGGTTGCCTTCCTTATTACCTCCATAAGCAGGCCAGTCCGTGGAGGTTCCATGCCGTCCGGAACAGCCTTCCAGTATAGACAGGCCCGCGGCGAGAAAGGCGACGGTAAGAAGGCGCGTGGTGTGTTTACTATTATTGTCCATTTGAAATATCAGTGGTATAGAATTCATACCGGATGGTCCAGGTAAATGTTGCTCCCGGCAGCACTTTAATATGTATATAAGGTTCGGGGCATAAGGCTTTCACGGAACCCCAGTATACTAATCGCGATAAGGGTCTGTCGGCCCTGATGCGGATACCCGTCCCCGCTATATGATTCTCCACGCGGATATCATAGTCGCTTACCTGATCGCCATAACCATGCAGGACGGCATATACCGACTCTTTGCCGGTCAGCTGCCGGAGGATTACGATGGAATCCCCGCGGATCGCCGCCAGGCCATCGAGTCCCCGGGCCTCTTCGCTGGTCAGGGGGAAGGAAAACTTCAGGACGGAACCAAGTCCGGTGGAAAGACTATCAGGCAGGAAAAAATTATGATCATACACATCTGTTTCAATCGTCTTCTTACCCGTATTCTTCAGGCTATGGGACAGGACCAGTTCCGGCCTGCCTTTCAGCAAGCTTACGCTTTTGATATAGTCATAGGAATAAGCCGTGTCATTCAGCCGGTGGCGGAATTCGACCGTAGCCGGCGATCTCTTCACCTGCCAGATGCCCGGATTCAGTATTGGGTAATATTTAAACGGAGAATAAGAAGCCGCATCCGTTCTGGCCAAAGAACCTACTCCAATCTGAACGAAGCCGCTGCCCGGAGCTGCCTCCTCATAACCCAATGGAGCGAATGACTCTACGGGTCCCATGATCGCGTCATGGGTCGTAGGGTTATATTTTTCGAACCATTGTCCGCAATAACTATGTCCCTTATATTCCAGGGAGGGTATGACCCCTGACCAATCGAAGCGGGTTCCCCGGTAATATCCTTTCTCGGTGTCCGGCAGGTACAGGCGCGCATGCAGGATACCGTTACTGATCTCCGCCTGGGGGAATTCAGGTACCTCTCCAAAGGATAATAAGATTGTTGACAGAAAGACGATCTTTTTCATACTATTCCGGGTTAGGTTGGCAGAATCGCCGGGATTATTGATTACAGGCTGGCCTATGGCCGAATGATCGTACCGTCCCTTTTGCGTATCGTCCATTTGCCGGCCTTGTTCGTGATCGGGTATTTGGCGGCCAGCTTTTCGTCGATATCCACGCCCAGTCCGGGAGCTTCATTGACATACAGGTATCCTTTCTTCATTTCGGGGCTGCCCGGGAAAACTTCCCGGAGCTTATCGGAAAAGAAGACAGATTCCTGGATCCCGAAATTCCAGATGGCCAGATCAACATGACAATGTGCCGCATGACCTACCGGGGACACATCGCCCGGGCCATGCCAGGCCGTTTTTACGTTGAAGAATTCTCCCAGCCGGGCCACTTTCATAGCAGGGGTAATACCTCCGATCTGGGAAACGTGACAACGTATATAATCCATGTAGTGATTCGAAATGGCGCCCACGAACTCATTGGGGTTATTGAAAAGCTCGCCCATGGCAAAGGGAACGGTCGTACTTTCCCGGAGCTGTTTGAACCATCCCATATTTTCAGGAGAGACCGGATCTTCGATAAAATAAGGATTGAACTCCTCGATCCTTTTACACATGTTGATCATATCCACCGGCTGTACACGCTCATGCGTATCATGCAGCAGATCGACTTCTTCCCCGCAACGCCGGCGAACCTCCCGGAACATTTTCGGCACGGCATGCACATAAGCGACCGGGTCCATAAAATCGTCGGTGGCTTTGCCAAAGCCGGCATCTTTAAAATCAGGTTGCTGGGCCAGGTATAAAGAACCATAGCCCCCCTGCTGGATCCGCACATACCGGAACCCCTGATCCATATACTTCTGAACATTATCCGCCACTTCTTCCGGAGTTTTCCCGTCCGCATGCGCATACGCATCAACGGCAAACCGGGCTTTACCTCCCAGTAACTGGTATACAGGCATATTGGCCCGCTTGCCTTTTATATCCCATAAAGCCTGGTCCAGCCCGCTCAAGGCATTGTTCAGTACCGGCCCGTTCCTCCAGTAAGAGCTGACGAAGAAGGCTTGCCACATATCTTCTATGTTATCCACATCCCTCCCGATACAGAAATCACCCATATAACTATTAATAGCGGTCACCACGGCTTCGGCCCGTTGGGTAAAGGTCGCGCAGCCTATACCGTAGAGTCCGGGCTCGGTAGTCTCTACTTTCACGACTACCAGGTTGGCTCCTTCCGGCGCCGTTCCGATAGCTTTTACACTTTTGATCTTCAGCGGGGGGAGGCCTTTATTCGAGTAGCCCCCCCCGGGATGGTCGGCTGTCGCAGCGTTGCCCGTCGCATGAGCGTCCTTTGCAGGAGCAGCTTTTGCAGAGCTGCCGCCCAACATCCCGAATAATCCTGCCGCAGATCCCATGCCCATCAGTTTCAGGGCATCCCGTCGGTTATGGCCCGAATTGTTGACATTGTTATCCATATTTCTGCAATCGTTTGATGGTGAAAAATATATTCTCTAAATACGGTTAAGCACATTAACAAGACCGATAATAATCGCTTAACAGATCATTAATTCTCAAACTATTTCGACTGCCAACCGGCGATCAGTTCTGCGATAGGTTCAGGATCTTCCGGCGCGAGGGGGTAGTGCCCCTTGCCTGCCCGTAAGATAATCCGCTCCTTTCCCCCGAGTTGCCTGTATCGCTTCTCCATTAAAAGAGCATTGTCTTTCAGGGCCGGGTCAAGGCTGCCGCAGACCAGCAACAGGGGTACACCGGCCCTGGCTAAAGGAACCAGGTTCTCTAAGGGAGGAGTCTTTGAAAAAGTGCTTCGCAAAAGAGGGTTCTCCGCATAGATCCCCGAAACCTTGTCAGGGTTCTCTATAGCCCAGCCGACGACTTCTCCGGCAGCCCCTCCGGCGCCTTCCATAACAGGTCTTTTAGAAAATCCATTCGAGACCAGCCACTCGTATGTCGCATTCCAATCTTTTAACAGCAGACTGTCTGAATTAAAAGACACAGGCCCCGTGACAATATGAAACCCCCGGGCCAGCAAGGCCAGATCCATTTCCGCATCCCGGCCGCCAAAGCCTGCCCGGAAGACCCAGGGCCTGCCCGGCGCCGCTTTTTTCGGTACGATGACCACTACGGGCCCCTGCACTCCTTTAATATTGAAAGCATAGCGGTCATAGCAGGGAGAGAACGAGGCTCCGCGACTGGTGAGATAGGCGTTTTCTTTCGGGAAATAACGGTAGTCGTTCCGGGTGCTGTAATAGTAGGTCTTTTTAAAGGACTCACCGGCAAAAGCCGGAGGGGCGCTGCCCGTCGCCGGAACACTGTTCTGTTCGATCCAGTCGGCTATCGGCCCGGGGTCGGGCAGACTATGCGGATGATGAGCATAGCCGTCCTTGATCAGTGTGGATATGCGACCGCCCAGCTGTTGATAAAGGGCCTCAATGAACAGGGCATTATCTCCGAAGATCGGATCGATACTACCACAAACATGCAGCAGAGGCACATCACTGCTGGCCAGCTCTCCTAATTTCATCAGCGTCGTCCGGTTCATGCCCGGATTATCGGCATAGATACAGGATACTTTATCCGGATGGGTGGTACCCCAGATATAGGCGTATTCTCCGCCCCGGCTCATGCCTACAAAAGCAGGTTTCGCGGAGAGCCCGTGTTTCTGCGTAAGAAAAGTATACCAGGCATCCCATTCGGGGCCCGGCTTAAGGGTAGCGCCGGCAGAGATATAGGCGATATAAAATCCACGTCTGAGCAGTTCGATTTCTGTCTGCGGCTGATGATCCCAATAGCAACCCCGCCAGGACCAGGGGTTGCCGGGAGCGGCCTTCTTTGGAACGATCAGGACACACCGTCGTTTGCCTTTTGCCGGTTCCCCTACCCCGAATTTTTCGCCTTCGGGAGCTTTCATGGGATCGATAGACAGGGTGGCTGTATCCATCAGGAAGTCATACCGGTCAAAGCCTTCATGCCAGACCGTCTTTTCATTCCCGAAAGAAGCAGGCAGATCCTGCCCGTTAAGATGCATAATCCCTGAGAAAGGCAGGTAAGAAATGAAGAATAAAAACTTCCGTAGATAGCTTTTGATTTGGCAAGTCATCGTGGGTTGTTATGTAAATGAAAAATGCAGGTAACCTTTAAAGATTACCTGCAAGTAAGGGCGATGGGCTTAATAAAGGATTAATAATCTATTAATCCCTCGATTAATGAATTAAAATCGAATTAATTGGAAGCATTCGAACCTCAATAGCCGTCATTTTGTATCAAAACCGGCTGGTTGCGATCTATTTCTGTTTGTGGTATGGGCCAGAATTCATAATTATCCTTATACATTGTTTTTACAGCCGGGGTGGTCGGATTCTGAACAAACCCACTTAGTTTCTGTGTGGCGATACCCCATCTTCTCAGATCATAATATCTCAATCCTTCCAGGGCAAGCTCCACCCTTCTTTCATGCCGGATCTTCTGTCGCATACTATCCTGTGAAAGACCGGCCGGCAAGGGAGGCATATTGACACCCGGTCTGGCCCGCACCTCATTTACCTGCTGGTAAACACTGGCGTCGGGGCCCACTGCTTCATTCTGTGCCTCGGCATACATTAGTTTTATATCGGCATAGCGAAGTAATACGTAATCCTGGTCGTCCAGTAACCCCAATGTCGGGTTGACCACGGCCGGGTCCACTCCTTTTTTCGAAGGATAAAATCCGACCACCCATTCAGCTACCCCGGGTGTCCCTACCGTGGCCGGATAGGGCCATCCTTGCGCCGTTCCATCGCCAGGGAAGAAAAAGGTCATGGTTTTCCGGGGATCGCCGGTTTCATATTCATTGATCATATCTTGTGTTCCCTGACAATCCTTCCATCCGGGACCGATCAGCAACATACCAAGGGAATATGGATGTGGTACCGCAGGCAATTGATATTGTACAGAAAAAATGATCTCCGGACTGGATTTCTGATCGGGCTTATAAAAATTAGAAGGGTAATTCGGGTTGAGCGAGAACAAATTACCGGTTATGATATTCTGGGCCAGGGCCGCCGCCTCGGCGAATCTTTGTTCAAATAAGTACAATCTGGCCAGGAAACCTTCTGCCGCGGCTTTGACGGCATGGCCTGTAGCATATTTCGTATCTGGAAGATACGCAATCGCCGAATCAAAATCATTCTCCGCCTGTTTCAACACATCCGCCCGGGGAGATTTTGCCATTTTGCTCTGATAGCTGATCGTAAAAGGGTCGGCGGTGACAATGGGAACATTGCCGTATAATTGAGCAAGCCAGAAATAATTAAAGCCCCGCAGGAAAAAGGCTTCCCCTTTGTATTGGTTCAGTTTATCCCCGGAGAGCACTTTGCCAACATTGGCTAGAAAAGAATTGACGGCTGCAATAGCAATATAGCCATTCTGATAATAAAGGAGCTGATAGGCGCCACTGGTTGGCGTAAGACCTGCGATCAATGCATTTTGCGATCCGCCCAGGCTATGCTGGCTATAGGCGTTATCACTAAAACAATCCCACCAATACGGTGCATTCTGATCTACCCCACCCGAAGAAGCATATAAAGTATTATATAAGCCGGTCAATGCCAGATCGGCGTCGCTTGCTGTCTTCCAGAAAATAGTAGTGGACAGTTGGTCAGTGGGGGTCAGGTCTAATTTTTTACAGGATACCAGGCACACCATTCCTGCCAGGAATAGTTGCGCTATATATTTATTGGTTGCTTGCATTTCTTTTACTTTTTAAAATTAGAATTGAATGGATGCGCCGAAGGTATACGTTCTGTTCTGCGGGTAGTTGGCGAATCCATACCAGGCGTCAGGTTTGTTGTTAATGTCCAGCCTTTCCGGATCTGTCCCCTGTTTCAACGGGGTGAAAAGCGCTGCATTGTCTACCGAGAAATAGATCCGGAGTGATTTTATACTCCCTTTAAAGATCCGGGAAGGGATAGTATATCCAACCATGATGTTCTTGATCCGCATGAAGCTGGCATCGTATAAATGGAAAGTGGACTGGACCCCTGTTATTTTTGGATAGCCATAATAGCCCATATAGATCTTGGGCATCGTTTTGGAAGGATTGGCCGGCGTCCATCTGTCCCGCCAATCGGTTGTAGGCGGTGCGCCTTGTGCGAAGGGATCCGTGCCCCACTTATATAAAAAGATCTTGTTACCTTGTGACCCATATAATTGTACGCTGGCGTCAAAACCTTTATAACTGGCTCCCATCGTATAAGAGTATTCGAATTTTGGGTATTGGCCGGGCACTACCGTCCGGTCGTTGACATCTACTTTACCATCCCCATTGATATCCTTGTATTTTATGTCACCGGGAGTGGGAACGCCACCCAAAGAGGACTGATCGGGTGATTTATTGATCTCATCCTGACTTTGAAAAATACCATCTGCGACATATAAATAAAAGGAGTTGATCGGTTGTCCGTTCTTCATGATCGTCTGGCCATCGGGCCCTCCATATTCCGGGCTGCCGAAGGACTCCAGCTTGTTCCGGTACATTTGGAAGTTGGCAACTCCATAAAAGTTGAAATCTTTCCCGACATGGTCCTGGTATCTCAGGCTGAACTCAAATCCCTTATTCCTGACCGCCCCGTTATTAATGGTCGGAGCATTTAATCCTAACCAGAGAGGCACCTGGGACCCTCTTAAAATATTGAAGGTGTATTTGTTAAACCAATCGGCTGAAAAGCTGAGCTTGTTGTTCAAGGCCGCCATGTCGATACCCAGGTCCAGCACACGGGTTGTTTCCCAGGTCAGGCTGGGGTCCACGAGCGTATTGGCCGTGAAGCCCGTGTTGACATTGCCGGCAAACGCATAATTGTTCTGCGACAAAATGGATTGATAGGGATAGGTACCTATATTTTGATTGCCCAGCTGTCCCCAGGAGCCCCGGATCTTAAGATCATTCAGCCAACTGACATCTTTCAAAAAAGATTCCCTGGAAACACGCCAGCCACCGGAAAAAGAATAGAACAAGCCCCAGCGGGTATCTTTCGGCAGACGTGAAGTGCCATCATACCGGACACTGGCTCCTAACAGGTATTTGTCGTCGAAATCATAATTGATATTACCATACAGGGATTGGATCGCCCATTCTGAAGAAGTACCCCCATTCGTTTGCCCATTGGCGGAACCTGCGTTCAGCTCAGTAAGACTATTAGTAGGGTATCCGGTCCGGAAAGCATTTAGCTGGCTATAGTTATCTACTTCCTCCTGGGCTCCTCCCAGGATGGAGAGGTTATGGGCCCTGAAACTTCTTTTGTAGCTCAGCTGGCTGTAAATCGTGGTATGGATCTCATCATTTTCGCTTTGGTTCAGGCCCGGGCTGCCCCCATTATAATTACCGGCAGAAGACAGATCGCTATAAAAGTACACGGGCACGGTCGGTATCAGGTATTTACTTTTGTTGACGTCAAAACTAAGGCCCGCCCTGTTCTCCCATTTTAAACCTTTCAGGATATCCACATCCAGGGAAATATTGCCCTGTCCATAATAATCAGGGTTCTTTGTAGGGCCCAGTTTGGCCGTCAGCACGGGGTTCTTGTTCCCCAGTTCCTGGCTATAGGCTTTAAAGATCCATAAACCATCGGCTGTCTGGGCTGGATAGAGCGGAGACTGAGCGAGCGCCGCAATATACAGGTCCGTGCTGTTGTCAAACGGATAGATACGGTTGGCATAGCGTAATTGAATATTCGTACCCAGCGTTACTCTTTTGTTGATCCTGGAAGTCAGTCCCAGATCCACCGTGTATTTTTTATAATTAAATCCCAGCATCGTACCCGGCTGATCCGTGAAACCAAGTCCCAGGCTATAACTGGTGCCTTCTTTTCCTCCGCTCAGACTCAGGTAATGATTTTGAACGGTGACTGTTTTGAACATATCGTCCATCCAGTTATGATTGGGATATTTGACACGATCCGTGGCATTTTTATACAGGTCGATCTCAGCCTGTGTATAAAGAGGCGCGTTGCCCGAATTAGTCTCAGCCTCGTTGGATAACTCCATATACTCGGCAGAATTCGTGATCAGGTGGGGCAGTCTGTTGGGTGTGGCAAGACCAGCATTATAATTATAGGAGAGCGCGAAAACGCCGCTCCTTCCTCTCTTCGTCTTGACTACGACGACTCCGTTGGCTCCCCTGGAACCGTAGATCGCTGCCGAAGCGGCGTCCTTCAGAACGGTGACGGATTCAATATCGTTCGGGTTAATGACAGACAGATTGCCCGGCAGTCCGTCTATGATAATCAGGGGATTATTCCCGGCTCCGCTGAAAGTTCCTACCCCCCGGATACGCAATTGAAGATCTTCATTACCCGGCTCCGCTGAATTTTGGACGACCGACAGGCCCGGTAATTGTCCTTGCAGCAGGGAGGTAGGGTCGGTGGCGACGCGCCGGTTGATATCCTCTCCGGATACGGTCACTACCGCGCTGGTGAGCTTTCGTTTTTCCTGGGTGGCATAACCGACGATGACCACCTCAGCCAATTTGGTAACGGATACTTTCAAACTGACCCTGACTATTCCGCCTTTTGACACCCTTATTTCCTGGGGCTCGTATCCGACCGAAGAGATCACCAATACGCCTTTTCCATCCGGCGCCTGCAGGGAGAAATTTCCATTGACATCTGTATAGGTTCCTACGCTGGTACCCTTCAGCTTCACGGAAACGCCTGACAGAGGCTGACCGGTACTGTCTGAAACGACAAGGCCGCTGATCACGGCAAACAGGGGCGGCTGAATGGCTTCTTCCGGTTTGTTGAGGACGGGAAGCTGTTTCTTTATCACAATGATGCGGTCGACCAGCGAATAGGTCAATGGCTGATCACTTAAGCAGATGGCCAGTACCTCTTCGATAGAAGCATTGGCAACTCTTATATTCACATTCTTTGTTTGCTTAAGCAGCTTTTCTTTATAAAAGAATTGATAGTCACTCTGCTTTTCTATTTCTTTAAAAATAGCTTTTAAAGAAACATTGTTTCTGGCAAGGGTGATCTTTTGCGAATACCCTTCCTTGGCGGTAACCTGCAGGCAGGCAGCAAGCAGGAGAATCGTTGTCAGCTTCATAATCAGCAGGGTTTTGACGAAGCCCGTCCTCCTAAAAGAAGGGGCTTTGGAAAGCAGTCGTAAATGCATAACTTTGTTACGTTTAGGTTGAATAATAAGCAGTAGTTACCCGCTTGTTTGTAAATGCCTGGTAACAGGCAGAAAAAGACCTAAATTACCAGCCAGCAGTGTTGCCGCACTACTGGCTTTTTTTAGATCATGGCAGTACAGTAATCTTTTTCCCTTCTACTTTAAAATGTATTTCATATTGCTCGAGAACGTTTAATAGTTTTGATAAAGGGACATTGCGGGACACTTTCCCGGTAAATCCATCATCCGTTATTTTTCCTTCAAAGGCTACTTCCACATCATACCACCTTGAGACCTGCCGCATAAGGGTATAGATATCCGTATTATTAAACCAGAAGAACCCGTCTTTCCAGGCTGTCTCCTGTGTAACATCCACATTTGTGGCAAGGGAGATCCCTCCTTTGGAGGCGAACTCAGCCTGCTGTCCAGGCGAAAGCATTTGTACTTCCTTTTCTTTTTTTACCGCCACCGCTCCCTCCAGCAGGGTTGTTTTTACAGAAGATTCGTCCGCATAGGCATTGATGTTAAAATGAGTACCCAGCACGTCGATCTCTCCACCTTCAGGGAGCCGGGGGCTGGGGGCAATGATTACTTTAAAGGGCATCGACGGATTCTTCGCTATTTCAAAATAGGCTTCTCCGGTGACCTCTACCCTCCGTTCTTTTCCTTTAAAAGAAGTGGGGAACCGTAGAGAAGAGGCCGCGTTCAGCCAGACTTTGGAACCATCGGATAATATAAGCCGGTATTGATTGCCTCTTGCCGTTGCAACGGTATTGAGCAAAATAGTCTCTTCTCCATGCGGGGTTCCCGTATTCCTGTAAGCAATCTGTCCGTTGAGTTTTATCACCTTCGTGTTACCCTGCTGAGCCAGCCCCCCGTTGGCTGCGCTATCGAGGGTAATGGTGTGCCCGTCTGCCAGGGTGAGGGTGGCATTATTCCTTCCGGGAGGGAGTTCATGGCTATCGGGAGCAGGCAGGCCGGAGGCCACAGGTTGTTTTACCGCCGGATGAGAAGGGAAAAAGAACAATAGGAATTTCCCGGCTATAAGCAGGACCAGGGCTGCCACGGCCAGTTTTTTCCAACCTTTTGCACGCAGAGAAAAAATCGGGGCCCTTACTTTTTCCGGTTTGATCTTCTCATGGATCAAAGCCAGCAGGCGGCCTGCTTCGGGGTGGATCTGAGGAGTTGTCATTTTGACCCGAAAATGGTCTTCCATCAGCTGACGCATTTCTTCCTGGTCCTGGCCTTCCAGGTATTCCAGCAGCCAACGGCGGTCTTCTTCCGACCAATGTCCGCTTTCAAAAAGATTCCTTACCCTTTCTTCGTTATTGTTGGAGCTTTCCAAGTTTATATTTTAGTATGAATAGGGGACTATACCTAATAAATACAAACCGAATTCTCAAAAGGGGGGATGACTTATTGAAAAAGTTGAGGAATTTCCTGGCAGAGTAAAATAACAGGGAGCAGGGCGGCGGAAGAGACGGGATGATCGTGGCTATATTCTTTTATGGAGACGATGGCGGCAGACAGATATTCTTTCACGGTATACTTGGAGATCCGGAGTTCTATGGCGGCCTCTTCATACGTTTTGCCTTGTAGTTTACAGAGCTCAAAGACTCTTCTCCGTTGTGGCGAAAGGCAGGATAAAGCGTTCTCTACTATTTTCCATTGGGCGCTGTATTTTATTTCTTCTTCCAGGGTGTTGTCTTCGGGCGCCTGTAATTCTTTGTACAAGAGGGATTCCCGCAGCTTCTTCCGGAGTATATTGACGGATTTATGGTAGGAAAGAATGAAGAGCCATCCTGCCAGCGATTTTTCGGGGTCGATCGTGTGTCTTTTTTCCCAAAGGGTGATAAAGACTTCCTGGATCACATCCTCGGCGATGGGCACCTCCCCGGTGATCTTCAGGGCATTATAATAAACAGGCTGAAAATATTTCTGATAAATTTCATTGAAAGCCCCGATGTCCCCTGTGATGAGGCGGCAGGCTAACTCTTTTTCATTATGGCAATCGTTGGGAAGCAAGAAATTAAAGCCTTTTTACTAATTAGCAATAACCTTTGCCCCAAATATAGGGCATTTTGATTATACGCTTTTCAATATATAGGGGGAAGGTTATCGCAGGGAAGGATCGACCTGGGAAGGGTCCAGCCTTATATAGGTAGATACGGTACCGTCGGCAGCGATCGTGCCGAAGTATAGGGTAAGGGTGTTATTGGAGAGCTGAAAAGAGTAGTCTGTTTTATAGGTTGGATGAAGGATGGTCAATGTATCCTTCGTTATCTGATATTGCCCGCTATCCCGGGCTTGTCCGTCCGAATAGGACCAATAGTTATCATCTTTAAATTTCAGGATATTTCCATTACCCGGGGAAAAACTCCCACTGGCATTGCTCGTCTGGTAACCGCCTTCTACAAACCGCAATTCCCAATAGCCGGGAAGCGTGGCGGTGTTGTCGCTCCCGCTCTTCTTACAGCTTCCCCCAAAAGTTATCAAAATGCCCAGGATCATTGCCAGCAGGAGAGGTTTCATGACGCTCGTTTTCTCATTTGACAATTAAATGGGGCGGGGCGTTGCATCCGAAAATTTTACGGCTACCAATACGGCCGTAGCGAAAATAATAAGGGCACAAACAATGGCCGTGATGTGCAGGGAATGGACAAATGCGCCGCGAACATACTTTATCAATTCCATATTATGCAGCTTGCCTGCCGCGGCTACCGTATTTCCTATGGTGCCTTGCGCCAATTCAGCGGAGCGGCCAGGCACTGTTCCCGGGATGTTGCTATTATTCATATCCCGTCTATAAATGAAAGTCCAAAGGCAGCCCAGCAAAGCTATACCGAAAGAACTTCCAAAGGCAGTGCTGGTTTCCGAAACTCCGGCCGCCGCTCCGGCTTTTTGTGGCGGCGCCGACGCCACCACCCTATCAATTCCGAGTGTCACCGTAATTCCACAACCGGACGACATCAGGAAAGTAGCCGCGACGAGCAAGGCCAGCGAGTAAGGAGTAAGCAAGCTCAGTAAGCCTGTACCGACAGCCAACACAGCCAAGCCTGTGGCCATTATGCTGCTTCGTTTAAAATATTTCAATGCAACAGGGGCCATCATGCAAAATAAAATACTTCCGGTTGCCCCGGGCAGCATCCATAACCCGGCTTTAAATGAAGGAAGGCCCAAAACGGATTGAAGGTATTGTCCAATAAATAAAAAAATACCGGACCAGCTAAACAAAGCCACAAAAAGCGCCATCAGCGCCGCGTTAAATTTTGCACTGGCAAACAGCTGCAGATCGATCAGCGGGTTCGCTGTAACCTTCTGACGATCGAGGAATAGTTTTGCAAAACTCAGTCCTATCAACATAAGTAATAAGGAGGTCCATGACATTCCACTCTGTGCGAGCTGTTTTAACCCGTAAATGATCAGTAGAGTAGCGGCAATCAACAATGCGGAGCTGAGCAGATCGATGGCTTTGGAATGAGGATCTTTAAATTCCGGCAATAGGGCGGGTGCTGTGATCAATAACAGGATTATTAGCGGTACTGGCATCAGAAATATGGAACCCCACCAGAAATGACTCAAAAGAAAGCCCCCGATAACAGGGCCCAGGATGGTGCCGGCAGAAAAGCAGGTGGTATATAGGCCCATAGCAAAAGTGCGCTCTTTGTCATTTACAAACATATTACGTATGAGCGAAAGCACTGTTGGCAATAGGGTAGCTCCGGCTATACCCATTATCGCGCGGGCCACAATCAGCCAGAATGCCGATGGAGAAAATGCGGCGAATGCGGACGCTGCTGTAAAGGCAAAAGCGCCGTACAAAAGTATTCTCCGCAAACCGATCCTATCGCCCAGGGAACCCATTACGATCAGCAATCCAGCTTCCATAAAACCAAAAATATCGGTGATCCAGAGCAACTCCGCACTGGAAGGCTTTAAGGAAGCGCTTAAGACCGGTAAGGCAAGGTAGGTAACGGTCATATCCATCGAAATGAGTAAGGTAGGCACGACCAATATAAGGAGGCCGATCCATTCTCTCCGTCCTGCGTGAAGATTGGTTTCAGTTGACATAGTTGAACAAAACTAGCGTCGCAAATGGACGTGCTCTTCAATTAAATTCGCCAGCAATAACTTTCTCTTTTTTCAACACCATCCACGCTATCAGTATGCCCGAAAACATAAATACCGAACCGAGTAAAAAAGAAACACCGGGAAAATAAATGGCTGATTTGGTGGTGAAATAAGAAAATAAATGGTTCATGATAAGCGGTCCGATGATGGTAGTAAGGCTCATCAGGCTCGACAACGCGCCCTGTAATTCACCCTGTTCATTCGACGGTACATGACCGGCCAAAATAGCTTGCAACGATGGACCTGCAATGCCGCCGAGGCAATAGGGAACAAGAAAAGCGAACATCATCCATCCCTGATTGGCAAATGCAAATAAGACGAGCCCCAGCGTATATAAGGCCAATCCCAGGTAAACGCTTTTTTCATTTCCGATCCTGGGGTTAATCACGCGGGTAAGGACTGCCTGCACTAACCCTATCAATAAACCTACGATTGCCAGAGAAATCCCGACCATCTTTTCGTTCCATTTAAAGCGATACATGGTAAAAAAGCTCCAGTTGCCTTGTACGGCTTGCGCTCCCATGTAAATAAGAAAAAAGCAGATGGCAAGACCGCCGATCTCCGGATGCTTTGTTAAAAAACGGAGTGCCCCAAACGGATTCGCTCTTTTCCAATCAAAGGCCCGGCGGTTTTCCTTACTTAGCGATTCAGGCAATAAAAAATATCCGTACAAGCAGTTTAACAGACATAAAATGGCGGCGGCATAGAAAGGGGCGCGGGTCCCCCAGCCTGCTATTAAACCACCCAGAGCCGGGCCGATGATAAAGCCAAGCCCGAAGGCTGCGCCGATCATTCCAAAATTCTTGGCCCTGTTCTCTTCAGTGCTGATATCCGCGATATAGGCGGTAGCCGTTGTAAAACTAGCGCCAGTAAGACCGGCAATGACCCTCCCCACAAATAACAAACTATAGGTAGGTGCCAATGCCAGAAAACAATAATCGATGCCAAAGCCTAAAAGAGAAAATAACAGAACGGGGCGACGGCCATATTTATCGCTCAGGTTGCCAACGATCGGAGCACAGATAAACGCTGTCAGTGCGAAGGCAGAGAGGAGCCAGGCGCCGTAGCGGCTGGCTTCGTTTATGGGAATGCCCTTCAGCTGTGAAATGAGATCCGGCATTACCGGTATGATCAATCCCCACCCCATTATATCGATGAGAAGCGTAATAAAAATGAAGCCTATAGCTGCCTGGCGATTTTCTTTCATGACCTTGAATTTAAACGAAGCTGCGAAAATGGTGTGTTTTGCGTGCGCGGTACAAGGTTAAGCAGAAATTTATTAAATCAGGCTGGCATATACGACATTTTGAGGGGGCATTTAGGACAATACAAGTATAAATTATTCATATACAATAGGCTGTGAGCTTTCGGGATATGGTTAGGGTGAAACAGATGGATTCGGATGGACTTCTTTGTATCACAGATTAATATAGTCCTCTAGATCATTTTATTTCCTAAATTTGTTATGAATAACAAAAATAAGAAACAAAATGACATATCTTGAGTTTAGGGAGCTGTTGTTACCATTTCAAGTTTTCTCGATCCGGGATATTGAAAAATACTTTCCTGATTTTGATTCCCGGAGGCTGGTTGAGTGGCAACACAAAGGATATATCCGCAAACTCGTTAACAAATGGTATCTGTTTAGTGAATGTGTGGTGGATGAGCAGTTACTGTTTAGAATCAGTAATTGTATTTACAGACCCTCTTATATTTCATTAGAGTCAGCATTGGCTTATTATCACCTGATACCTGAAGCAGTGTATACCCAGAAAGCAATATCCACGAGGAAAACTATACGCTATACAAACCCTGTTGGGACATTTGACTATCATAGTCTAAAGCCAGGTTTATTCTTTGGGTATGCCGTCCTTCATAAAGATAACTTACCGGTAATGATGGCAGAAATGGAAAAAGCCATACTGGATTATTTATATCTTACCGCTTCACTAAGGTCTGCCAAGGACATTGAACAACTGCGATTCAACTACGTTGAAATACATAATAATCTTAATTGGGATAAACTGGAAAAATACCAGATAGCATTTGAAAGTAAGACATTGGATAAACGAATAAAGGATCTGAAAAAACAACTTGAACATGCTGACACTATCTGAAATAGAAAAGAATTATCCGGATAATTTAAAATCGTATAAGCCTTTTATCCTACGAGAGTACCTGCAGCATAAAATACTTCAGATCATATTTGACAGTAAATATGCAGCGTACCTCTCTTTCTTAGGGGGTACCTGTCTGCGTATTGTTCATGGCAACACCAGGTTCTCAGAAGATTTGGACTTTGATAACTTCAGTCTCAAGGAAGATATTTTTGAAGATATTGCTACACATATAAAAAATAAGCTTTCCCAGGAAGGTTATACCGTCGAAATGAAAACCGTCTACCGGGGAGCCTATCATTGTTATATCCGATTTCCGAAATTGCTTTATCAGGAAGGGCTTTCCGGTCATCTGGAAGAAAAGATCCTGATTCAACTCGACACAGAGCCCCAGCACTTTGACTTTACACCTGAGAAATATATACTTAACCGCTTCGATGTATTTACACAAATATTCAATACCCCCCTTGATATTTTGCTCGCCCAAAAATTTTATGCTATATTAAACAGGCAAAGAAATAAGGGGCGGGATTTTTTTGATGTCGTTTTTATTTTATCTAAGATCGATTCCCCGAATTATGATTATCTAAACCTTAAAGTCAATATTTCAAATGCAAAGCAATTGAAAGAAAGAATCCTGGAAAAATGCAGCCAAATTAATATGGAAACGATGGCTAAAGATGTGCAGCCATTTTTATTTAACCCGGCAGATGCAAAAAGGGTGATTTTGTTTCCTGATTATATAAAACAAGTTAATCTCAAATAGTAGATATAGTTCCCTTCGTATGAAATTCTGTATGTAAATTTATAATATGCCGGAATCAGACTTACTCCGGCCGAAGCCAGACAACTTTCACGTCCTTAGACCGGCCTTCTTTATCCAGCTCAATCGTACTGTAAATGTTCCGTTCCCGGTCATAGTCGGATATGGCGAACAAAGCCAGTTGGTGTTCTTTTTTGCTATCCGGCCTGCCGAAGACAAATTTTCGCTCGGGAAGGAGCCCCTTCCCATTCAATGGAAAATAAAATCCATCGCACTCTTTGACGCTCTGGATGGTTGTTATCCTACCTTTCTGCATCGTCTCTCCATTCTTTTCTATATCATTAAAAAGCAGGTAGCCATCCTTCTTTCCGTCCAGGTAGGCGAACGATTTGTATTGGTTGCCTGATAATAACTGCGTCGCCGATCCCTCGCGTTCGGAATGATAGAATGGCTGCAGGTGATATCCATATACGCGATGGTTCTTAGGCATCAGGTAGCTCTGCAGCTCTTTGCCCTCCGGATCATACTTGCAAACAGCAACATTTCCGAGTTCATTGTAGGACATGGAATAGTCGGACCCCGACTGCGTTACATTTACGATCTCCTCGTATACGATGGTGAAGCTGCCATCGGTATTTACAAAAATATTTTGCGGCACGCCATTGTATCCATGCTTACGCCCAAACAGCTCTTCACTTTGGGCACTCACCTTTTCCGGAAAAATAGAACGGCTACGGATTACTTTCCTTTCCACAGGGTCGATGAAAGCGAGTATCGTACCATATTGATTTGATTTTTTGCCAACCTGTACCGCTGCCAAAAGAAGTAAATCTTTAGTGACAGGGTTATAACGGATACGCCCGTAATTGAAAATAAGATCTACACTGAACGGCAATTCAGCCAGTGTCACTGCCTTGGCGCCTGCATCCAGATTGCCAATCACGAGTTCGCTCTCTTTGCCACCGCTGGCAGCCGTATTATAGGCATAAGCCAGGACACTGATCTTTTGATTGCCGATCACGGCCATATCGATATAGTTGAGATATTTATATCGATCATCGGGGGAAAGATAAAAGGCGCGGCTGATCTCTTTATTATCCGGGCCATACCATACGACTTCCAAACGCTTGTTGCGGTCGCTCTCAAAGCTGTTCAGCAATATGAGTCCATAATAGTCGGAGTCAGGGTCCTTCCGGACAAAGAAATCCGGTTTGGGAACACGGCCGAATACCATCGCATATCCCTGCCCCATGGTAACTTTTTTCAGTTCAGCTATTTTTTCATCCTGCAGGATGCTGCCGGTTGTGCCATCGATGATGATCCGGTATAATACGGGAATCCTATCGTCAGCTTCGTTCACCATCAGCACCACATTCCCGTTGATCTCGAATACGGACTCTATGGATTTGTTTTTGCTTCGATTGTATTTCGGTTCAATCATCTTACTGACCTTCGACCGGTGCAGGGAATCGAATATTTTCACTTCAATTCCTTCTTTAATGTTGATGTGCAGGTAGATCGTGTTGCCATTTTTCATCTGAAGCACCTTCGCAAATCCGGTTTCCGGTTCTTCGAAAGGGGCACTCTCGGCAAGGTGTTTGAACTGAGAAAAGCCGGTAAAGGTAAGTAGCAGAAAAAGTAAAGTGTAAATGGTACGTTTCATTGATTAGGAGTTAAGCTCGAATATATTATAAGAAAAAAGTCGTTTGCAATTTAGAACATTTGACGGCTTTTAAGAGCGTCCTATGCCGCTAAGCATTGCGAAAGTTACCATATCAATAACGGTGGAGGTCAATCGGTCGTATATCGGGCGAAAAAAATACTGTGCTTTTTATGACACATATAGACAAATTTAATTATGTCAACCTACGTCGAATAATATTACTTCTATTTGAGGAATGTTATATGAACGTTTACTTAATGCCCTTCATTTTCGAAGAGAATATTTATCGCGCTAACCATTGTTTACCCTCCGGGCACAAGAAAGCCCTGTGATAGAGTATTTACAGGGCTTTAGTTTTTTAGGTGGTGGTGCTAACACGAGAATTATCTAACCAGCTATTAGCGGATTTCCTGGCTTTAGGGAGTCTGCCAGGTTGACTTTTTGCCGGTTGATAAAAGCCAACATCGCTTCTCTAGATAAAAAACAACAGATTTTTTAAATCTTATAAATGCCTCTCATTTTTCTATATTCTTATTAAATTATTAACAGTTGATTATCAGCAAAATACGAGCTTTTCTTAAGTCTAATTTGATAGGTAAGCCTAGTTGAAGTAAATTGACTCCAAAATGGAGGGATTTTTTCAAAAAATCATTGATGTGCTTAATAGTTGCGAGATTCCTTACATGTTGTCAGGAAGTGTTGCTATGAGTTTATACATTGTCCCTCGAGCTACGCAAGATTTTGACTTCATTGTTCATTTGAGACCTCAAGACATTGATCGCTTTGTAGAAAATTTTAAAGAGGGATATTACTGTGATAAAGATGCTATCGAAGATGCAGTGCAAAATCGAAGTATGTTCAACATCATTGACCATGCCACTGGCTTTAAAGCAGATTTTGTCGTTTTGAAAAGTGAACCGTTCCGGCAAAATGAGTTCACCCGTAGAATCCCAATGGAATTTTTTGGAAAGACAATCTATGTGGTTTCTCCGGAAGATCTTATTATCTCCAAATTGATTTGGATACAAGAACTTCAATCAGCGGTTCAAATGGGTGATATTAAAAATCTTGTTATATCCGAGAATCTTGATTGGGAGTATATCAATTTGTGGATAGGAAAACTCAATTTAAATACCTTTAGTCTTTTGAATCATGAATGACACACCACAAAATATTAAAGATCTGCAGCTAAAAATTTGGCTTTCGAAACCCCCAATGCAGCGGCTCAGGCAAATGATGGAAAACAATGCTATGTTGTATCAATTTTGGTCTAAAGCACGTAGATCTGATAACAACCAAGAACCTAACTCTTCGGCTCAAACTCTCAAGGACTCTTAATAAAGCAATCGAACCAATTGAGATTGCAAATCAAGGATTAGTACAACTGCATAGAGCTTGATAAAATAAAAAACTCGCTGACTTACAGCGAGCTAGTAGAAGATTGAGTATTCCAACTCAATTAAGTTATTGATAATTAGTTGAAAATGTGTTGTTTATTATACACTTGTGCAAATATTACATTTTATGTTAGATTTGCACATGATCCAGCGACGACTCGAAGCCCAAATAAAGGAAGCCTTGAAGCGCAGCCCTTCTGTAGCTTTGATGGGGCCGCGTCAGGTGGGTAAAACAACCATTGCCCTAAATATTTCTGAAACAACACCTTCTGTTTACCTGGATCTTGAAAGCCGTACAGATTTACAGAAAGTGCAGGATATTGAAGCCTTTCATAGAGAAAATAGCGATAAATTGATCGTACTTGACGAAGTCCAACGGCTCCCTGAGGTATTCGCTTCTTTAAGAGGCATTATTGACAGGGAGCGCCGTAAAGGGAATAGGGCCGGGCAATTCCTGTTTTTAGGTTCCGCATCCATTGATCTGTTGCAACAATCCAGTGAATCGCTGGCAGGCCGTATTGCGTACTTGGAGCTACACCCGGTAGACGCATTAGAATATGCAGACACTAGTTTGGACAAATTAAACACCCTATGGGTGCGGGGTGGCTTTCCCGAAAGTTTATTATCAGAATCCGATCAGAACAGCCTGGATTGGCGCCATGATTTTATCAAAACTTATTTGGAACGAGACATACCACAATTGGGACCTCGTATTCCTGCCGAAACACTGGAACGGTTTTGGACCATGTTAGCACATAATCAAGGCTCTGTATTGAACGCTGCGCATCTTGCCAGAAACCTGGATGTATCTGGTGTAACGATCGGACGCTACCTTGATCTGATGACCGATCTACTGCTGGTCAGACGGTTGAAGCCCTGGACAGCGAACGTCGGTAAACGCCTGATCAAATCCCCTAAAATCTATGTACGTGACAGCGGTATTACCCATGCCCTGCTCAACATTCCGGATTATAACAACCTACTTGGTCATCCTGTCGTAGGAGGAAGTTGGGAGGGATTTGTCATTGAAAATATCATGGCTGTAACTCCTTCAAGGGTACAACCCTATTACTATGGCACACCCCGCGGTGCTGAAATAGATTTAGTGCTCGAGTTTCCCGGCGGTACGAAGTGGGCTATAGAGATCAAGCGCAATTCAGCACCATCCATATCAAAAGGATTTTATAGCGGATGTGAGGATATTAAGCCCGACAAGCGTTTTGTCGTTTACTCAGGCAGCGATAGCTTTCCCATGGGCGAAGATATTACAGCGATTTCTTTACCGAATTTGATGCAAGAACTTTTAAAGCAATAGATATCGAACATAAAAGTATTCCCGGTCAATTTTTGGCTGTAACGGATACGTATCAGGTATCCATACCGACACCGGTGAGGAACTTTGGCGCACAAAACTACGTGATAGCGTTTTTGGCGGCTCGCGAGGCGACGACGTCTGTGTATTGATCGACGGCAACGATATCTTTGCAGGTTGTTGCGGACGAATCTATGCGCTCAGCGCCTCAGACGGAAAAGTCCTTTGGGCAAATGATTTGAAAGGGATGGGTTTTAATGAGGTATCACTGGCAAGACAGGGCACCTGTACGCAATTTATTACGAGGGTAGAGACATCTGCTTCCGGCAGTGATAGTCATTCCTGAATGAATACATCGTGCATTATCAGAAGTAGGAGACCTCAGCATTTGGAAAAACTAATATATTGAACAAATCTGGGCAGATCAGAATAATTAGCGCTGGCCGCATGAGGCAAGGTTTGCAGCCAGAGAACAATATCGCCTTTCTTCCCAGGTACAGGTATGCCGGTAAGTGTGTTTTGCATTACCTGTTGTGCCTCGTTAGGATCAGGGTATATTTTTATCCAGTCTTCAAATTGATGATGAAATCCAGGCACCAATGTTAATGGCCCTCTGTTTTCCGGAACATCGTTGAGATAAACCAGGCCCTGAATGTATTGTAAATCCGGTTTTGTAAAGTCTATGTCCCAGTGAAGTTTATTGTGACGGAATTTCCACGTAGATGATTCCGGTGGGTTAAAGCTTAGTTTTTCGGTGTTGGCAATGATTTCGGAAGTGCCGTATAGCTCAGTGAATAACTGTAGAATATCCGGGAGTATTTTGATAGCATTGATGCTCTCATCCTGGTATAACTGCAACATTAATCCATGCCACTCGGAATGACTGTTATACCAGGTGTCCGATCTGGAAAGATCAGCACCTAACCGTGTACAGATAAGCCGGGAAACAGCATCACATAACTGCTCACCCACCAGGTTACTTACTTTAATGTACCCTTGCTCTTTCCAGCTTTGCAATTGTCCTTCACTAAGTATAGAGAAATCAGGCTTAGCATTATCCGCATTGATTATTTTTTCCTTCGTCCATTGATCAAAGGCAGCGGCAGATTCCCGGATTTGTTTTTCACCTTTCAGGCTAATCATCCATTCCTCTAACCCTTTTATGCTGGTGCATTGTTCATATATGAACTGATACGTTTCAAATTTCCCCAACCCATAATAACTCATCCATATATTTTCAATAGTGACAAAATCTTTAACATAAGTTGAAGGTTTGCCAGCCTTTATACACTGATGATGCTCATAAAACACCGAAAGGAAGGAACAGTTTATCATGATACGTTAGCGAGGTTTGATTTTTGGAAGGTAATAAAAAATAAAAAGCCTTGCAGTCATTTGACATACAAGGCTGAAAGAAATCTGAAAGTGGTCCCGACAGGAATCGAACCTGTATCTAAAGTTTAGGAAACTTCTATTCTATCCATTGAACTACGGGACCTGTAGTTTGGGGCGCAAAAATAATACATTCCTGCCTTTTTACCCTATTAAATACCAGCTAATAATATAATTTGTGCCGATCGGCCGCTGCTACAAGCGATTTCTGTTTTTTAGCTGTCCCCAATTGCTTACTTTGGTTGCTGAAAATATTCATTATGAACCGATTGATCTCGCCCGGCCTGATACGCCGCACGCTTATTGCCCTGGCTACCCCCCTCCTGGTCGCCCTGTCCGCCCACTCACAAAGCATCCATCTCAGCCATACCACTATTTTTGTGGTGGACCTGGAAAAAAGCGCCAGTTTCTATGAGAATGTCCTGCAACTGAAGAAGATAGCCGAACCTTTTCATGACGGCAAGCATGTCTGGTTCCAGGTTGCCGAACATAGCCAGCTGCATGTCGTTTCGGGCGCCAAAGAGGATATTCCCCATGACATTAACATCCATCTGGCCTTTAGCGTCCCTGCCATCGAGCCATTCCTGAAGCACCTGGACCAGGCCCATGTCAAGTATGGCAACTGGGCCCAGAACAGCACCACCCCCCAGCTGAGGCCTGACAACGTCAAACAGGTCTACCTGCAGGATCCGGACGGCTACTGGATCGAGATCAATGATGATACGTATTAATTCATAGCAGAGCCCTATCTTTGCACTCCTTATGAAGTTTTATAATATCGTCATCAAATATCGCCTCGCTATAGCCATCGGTTTACTGGCTCTCGGCATTTTCGTAAACGTATACGCAGGTTTCTGGCCTGCCTTTTTGCTGTACCTGATCGCCGTCATTCTTTTGTTCGGCTATTTCTTTTTCGGCCCCTTGCGCCTGATCCAGGAGCATATGGAAAATGGCAACCTGGAAGCCGCTGAAAAAGTGCTGGCGTCCGTCAAGTATCCCAACCTGCTCTATAAACCCATCCGTTCTGTCTATTACACCCTGAAAGGCAATATCGCCATGATGAAACAGGACTTCGACGGGGCTGAAAAGAATATGAAAAAGGGCCTGGACCTGGGAATGCCCATGAAAGAGGCAGAAGGCGCCAGCCTGCTGCAAATGGGAATGCTGTCCATGCAGAGGAACGATATCCGCCAGGCAGAAAGCTATATCCGCCAGGCTCTCCGCAAGGGGCTTCCCGATAAAGAAAATCAGGCTGCAGCCTTCCTCCAGCTCTGCTCCATTATGATGACTAAAAGGGAATTCCGCGCCGCCAAGGATTTCTTCCGGAAAGCCAAGGCGCTCAAGCCTACCACCCCCCAGATCGTCGACCAGATCAAGCAAATCGAAAAGTATATTTCCCGCATCCCTGGTTAAATCGGGAGTCGGCCTGCTGCAGTATAAGTGTTGGGAAAATGGGCTGATTTATTCCGGCAGCCTATTTGGCGGGGTCTTGCCGGGAGAGGCTAATCCTTTCTTAATGACCGGGGAGCTTAATTACCGAGGGGTTTGTCGCTGGTGACAACACAATTGACCATCTGCTGCAGCGTCCGTAAAGACAAACTATTCTTTTCCAGGAAATCAAAACTGCCGTATTGTAAAAAGACCTCTTTCGTATTCAGTCCTTTCTGACTGGAGAACAGGATTACATAGACCTCGGGGTTGACGTCCCTTACCCGCGCCAGCGTATCCAGGCCATTCATCTGGCCATCCAGATTATAATCCAATACAATAACGGAAGGCTGTTTATCCAGCTCATCCACGCAGGCTTCTCCTGTGGTGTAAAAATGAAGGTTTGTGCTAATAGATTCGAGTTCTTTAGCGATAAGGTTTTGATAGATCAAGTTATCCTCGACCACAAAAATGACGGGCTGTTGTCTGAATTCCATAATATTTGCTAGTAGTGCAACCCTAAGCCCGGAAAATAGTGCCAAAAATGAAATCGGTTTAACTATTTGACTACTAGCGATTAAGGGGTAGTTCTGGCGGAGGAGTACTCCCTGTTTGGGAATTCAGCCCTTTAATTTGGGAATAAAATATACCTGGAACGAGCTTTTGGAACGAGCTAACCGATCGAAGCCATTGAGGCACTTACCTCAAATGGCTGCTGTCGGAAGGGTTACCCGCTATTTCATGATCTCTTCCCGCAGCTGCTCGATGCATTCGCTGATCACGGCCGATATTTTCGCCACCAACCCGGGAATCTCTTCCAACCCTTGTTTCTGCTTGGCATTGGCCTCTACCGCCCGGATCTCCTGCCGGATGGATTTAATCCCCATCGAATCCACCGTGGATTTCAATTTATGGGATGTCTTCCCCACCTGCTCCCAGTTCTCCGACTGAGTGGCTTTATTCAGCTCTTCTACGTTTTGAGGCACCGTCTCGATAAAAAGGGCCACCATTTTTTTAATAAAGCCTTCATCTCCCCCTGATACGGATTGTACCATGGAGAGGTCATATAATCTCGTATTTACGTGTAACATGCCTGTATGGTTTTTTAAGGATAAATCAGTGTCTGTGGCGGCAACCGGATGTGACAGAGGGGCTACCACCGGCCCGGAAGCGGCGGCTATACCTGATGCCCCTACGGGAGCAGCGTATTTCGCCAGGTTCCTGGATATTACCCGGAACAGTCTTTCTTCATCAAAGGGCTTGGCCAGGTAATCGTTCATTCCGGCGGCGATGTATTTCTCGCTATCCCCTTTCAGGGCATTGGCCGTTAACGCGATAATGGGGATCCCGGCTTTAACCGGGTCGGGTAATTTCCGGATATGCTGTGTCGCCTCTATCCCATCCATCTCGGGCATCTGTACATCCATAAGAATACAATCGAATGACTCCTGCTTCATCACATCCAGGGCTTCCTTGCCATTTCCTGCGATAACGACCTCGAAATCCCAGGACTCTAATATATGCCTGGCAAGATATTGATTGAGCTCCACATCTTCGGCAACCAGCACCTTCTTATGTCCCAGACTCTTATAATCTATTTCCTGATTTGATTCATTTTCCTGCATAGCTTCAATACTTAAGTGATATGGAATCCGGATAATAAAGGACGAACCCTTGCCTTCCTCACTCCGGACCAATAATTCCCCGTCCTGCATTTCGATCATATTCTTGCTGATGGTCAGCCCCAGCCCCGTTCCCCCATATTTCCGGGAAGTCGCGGCATCGGCCTGTTCGAAGGGCTCAAAAATCGTGCGGATCCTGTCCTTACTGATGCCGATCCCGGTATCGCTGATCGTCACTTCTATGACCACCCAATCTCCATTTCGTTCCGAAACCCCTGTTGTTATCGTAATATGCCCTGCGTTCGTGAATTTCAACGCATTGCTCAAAACATTATTCAATACCTGGCTCAGACGATACGGATCCCCTTTCACTACCATGTCCGCCGGGATGGAATTCTGAAAGACCAGCCCTAACTCCTTCTCTTCTGCCTTATATATAAACGACTGGATCGTCGTGGCTATTTTGTCAACGATCTTAAATGCAATCTTTTCGAGCTGTAATTTGCCTGCGATGATCTTTTCCAGGTCCAGGATATCGTTGACGATCACCAGCAGGCTACTTGCAGCCTCCTGGATCAGCTGCAGATAGTTTCGCTGCTGATTGTCCAGCTTTGTCTTTCGCAGGAGGCTGGCAATCCCCATGATGCCGCTCATAGGAGTCCGGATCTCATGGCTCATGTGGGCCAGGAAAGATTCTTTAGCCCGGGCGCCCTCATCGGTCACTTCCTTGGCAAAACGCAGTTCTTTCTCTATCTTGATCCTCTCCGTAATATCCTGGGAGAATCCTATCACATAGGGTTCCAGCCCCGACTCCTCCATCCGGTAATTCTTGTACAAAAGATAGATCTTTTCCTTCTTCTTACTGAGTGCGCAGAATACCCCGCTCACCGCATTGCTATTATTCCGGATGGCATTGATATACTCTTCTTCAAACTTCGGCTTATGTTCATTGGGAATGAAATCCTGGATCTTCCGGCCGATCATCTCTTCCTCCGTATACCCGAGAACCCGGCTTATTTCCGGGTTGATCGCCAGTAATCTCCCGGTCAGATCGTGTGTACAGATCAGGGCCTGGCTATAATTGAACAGATCCCTGTACCTCTTTTCACTCCGGCGGATCTGCTCTTCGAATTCTTTCCTTTCCGTGATCCTTACGGCATAAATGATCACGCATTGCAGGTCGCCCTTCTCATCCGGCACCGGATAGACCTGGAAAAGGATATGTTGAATGGCTCCTGTTTCATCCCGGGTCTCCTCCCCCCATTCTATCATCCGGCGCGTGCGCAATACCTTTGCAAATACCTGCCTCCGGGCCCTGGCGGTTGCTTCCGGCCGGCCGGCATGCTGGCAGAACTCCTCATTGGTCTTGCCGATCATCCACTCCCGCAGGTGCATATCCGGTACGGCGATCGGGTTCACGTACAGGTAACGGTAATCCTTATCGGCGATAATGATCTCTGCCGGAACCTTATTCAGGATCTCTTCAAAAAATTTGCTTTGCCCCTCAGCCCGTCTCCGGGCAGCCCTCTCAGCCTCCAGCTGTTCCTTCAACAGGGCCAACTCTTCTGACAAGTTCATGCAGACAGTGATTATAAGATTTGCCGAAGATCCGCTTTTAGAAATTTAGCGCATCTTCGGCAAATGGCTAATGTCGGTCCTTCGGACTAAAACGCATCCGGCGTCTTATTGGAATAGGGTTTACTTCATCTTCAATTCCCCGTTCTGAATCATACGATAGAGAGTGGATTTGCCAACATCCAGTTTCTTCGCCACGAGCAGAACGTCTTTTTCGTATTTGTCCAGATAATGCTGCAGGATTTGTATTTCGAATTCTTTAAGGGTCATTTCTTTATTAAGAAGGTCCGCAATGCTGGCTGTAGTGTTCAGTGTAATGTGTTCGGATTGAATCAACTCTTCATCCGCCATAACGACGGCCAGCTCTACGACCGATTTCAGCTCCCGCACATTTCCCGGGAATGGATATTGCAGCAGTTTCTGCTGAGCCTCCGGGGAGAGTGTCTTCTTATCCAGCTTGTTTTCTTTACAAAAACCATCGATAAAATGTTTACTGAGGATCAGAATATCATTTCCTCTTTCACGCAGCGGAGGCAAAAAGATTGGCAGACCGATGAGGCGGTAATAAAGATCTTCCCGGAAAGTCTTATTTTTCACCTCTTCCAGCAGATTCTTATGGGTGGCCACCACAATACGGGCGTCTATCTTGGTCACTCCGTTGGCGCCGATACGGGTGATCTCCTTCTCCTGCAATACCCGGAGCAGCTTTGCCTGGAGATTGATATCCAGTTCTCCGATCTCATCCAGAAAAAGAGTGCCTTTGTCCGCCTCTTCGAATTTCCCGATGCGCCGGGTAACAGCCCCTGTAAAGGCTCCTTTCTCATGTCCGAATAATTCGCTTTCGATCAGCTCCCTGGGGATAGCCGCAACGTTTACGGCAACAAAGGGCAGTTTATGACGTTCTGAATTATAATGAATGGCCTTGGCGATCATTTCTTTTCCCGATCCCGTCTCCCCCGTAACAGATACGGTGATATTGGTCTTCGCCGCTTTTTCGATAAGGGAGAATACCTTCTGTATCGACTCGCTCTTGCCAAGGATCATTTGGGAAAAGTCGTAGCGGCGGCTTACCTGGCTTTTCAGGGTCTCTACTTCCTGCTTAAGATTGCTGATCTCCCGCAAATGCAGAATGCTATTCCAGAGCCGGTCTTTGGTGTCATCATCCTTTACAATGTAATCGAAGGCCCCATTCTTTAATAAATTAATCGCCGTTGCAACATCCTCTTGTCCTGAAATCACGATAACCCGGATATCCGGGTTATGTTCCTTTATCTTCTTCAGAACCTCTGCCCCATCACAGTCCGGCAAAGAATAATCCAGTGTTACCACATCGGGATTTTCATGAAGCTGAGCGAAAAAGTCACGGGGAGATTCGAATCGTTTGACCTCGTATTCAGGGTTAAGCGAGAGATAATGTTGCAGCATGGAGCCATACCAAACATCATCTTCGACGATAAAGACTTTAAAAGAATGATGGTTTTTCATAATTACGTTTATATAGGGATATGAATCTAACGTCGAATTGACGAATTTATTCCCATATTAAGACATTTTCCAATTTAACTTCCATCTTTTTCTGAAATAGAGATTTATCCTGACCGAAACTAGGTGTTTACACCTATATTTTTGTGCTCCTGCCGGGTTGTTCCCCAACCATAGCCGTTTATAAATAGGTAGGGATTTTAGCCGTACAAAAAGGCAACCCGGAGCTGACAGCTTGCTGTTGGTAGTTATCTTTGCACTATATGTCCATTAACCGGGAGAAACTCCAGCAGCATTTCCGTGAAGAATACCGGAAATTGAATGAACAGCAACGATTGGCCGTAGATACCACAGAAGGTCCCGTCATGGTGATCGCAGGGCCTGGTACCGGCAAAACCCAGATCCTGGCGGCCCGGATCGGGAAAATACTCCTGGAGACGGACGTGTTTCCCGAAAATATCCTTTGTCTCACTTATACCGATGCGGGGGCTATCGCCATGCGCCGCCGGCTATTGTCCTTTATCGGCCCTGATGCTTATAAGGTCCATATCCATACTTTCCACTCCTTTTGCAACGATATCATCCAGGAGAACCTGTCGCTGTTCGAAAAGACGTCCCTCGACCCCATTTCCGAACTGGAAAGGATCCAGTTCTTTAAGATCCTGATCGATAAATTTCCGAAAAACCATCCCCTCAAAAGGTACCGGGGAGATGTCTATTTCGAGATGAGCAATCTGCAGAATCTTTTCTCCACCATGAAACGGGAAGGATGGTCTCCTGCTTTTATCAACGGGAAAATAGACGAATACCTGGCCGGTCTTCCCCTCCGGGAAGAATATACTGCCAAAAGGGCCACGAAAGAATTTAAGAAAGGAGATCTCCGCACCGACAAGATCGAAGAAGAGACGGAGAAGATGAATAAACTACGGGCCGCCGTAAATGAATTCGCTAATTTCCAGGAGTTGATGCGCCAGCACAACCGTTATGATTTTGATGATATGATCAATTGGGTGATCCGGGCCTTTGAAGAGAACCGCCCGCTCCTGGCAAGCTACCAGGAGCGGTACCAATATATCCTGGTCGATGAATATCAGGATACCAGTGGTACCCAAAACCGGCTGGTCAGCCTGCTCATCAGCTATTGGGACCAGCCTAATGTCTTTGTAGTAGGTGACGACGACCAAAGCATCTACCGTTTCCAGGGAGCCAATGTGGAGAATATGCGCGAGTTTGCCGACAGCTATCAGAAGGACCTGCTCACCGTCGTGCTGACCCATAACTACCGCTCTACCCAGCCGATCCTGGACATCTCCATGACCCTGATCGGCAAGAACGAAGAAAGGCTGGCCCGGCAAATGCCCGGGCTTTCAAAAAACCTGGTGTCCAGCCACCCGGTCATCAGCCAGTTCAAATATCCTCCCCGCCTCCTGGAATACGATAGCGCCCGGCAGGAAATGACGGATATTGCCCTGCAGATAGAAAAACTGGTCCTCAGCGGGGTCGCCCCTGGAAGGATCGCCGTTATCTATAAGGAAAATAAATACGGGGAGGAGCTGGCCCTTTTCCTCCGGCTGAAAAAGATCCCTGTATTCAGCAAGCGCAGCTTGAATTTATTCGAGATCCCCTTTGCACAAAAGATCATTCTGCTCTTTCGCTACCTGGCGGCCGAACATGATACTCCTTATGGCGGAGATGAAATGCTGTTCGAGATCCTGCATTTCGATTTCTTTGCCATCCCTCCTATCGAAATCGCCAAGCTATCGGTAGAAGTAGCCGAGCGGCAGTTCGGCGATCAACGCACTTCCATCCGGCGGCTGCTCTATGAAAAGGCCACCCGGCCTCCCCGGGACCTTTTTGACAACGGCCTGCCGGAAAATCTGAAGAAAGCAAGCCGGGTCCTGGAAAAGCTGATCGGCGACACCCCGAACGTGACGCTGACGACCCTTTTCGAAAACTGTATACGGGATACTGGTATCCTGGGGGCCGTCATGAAAAGCCCGGATAAGATCTGGCTGATGCAGGTACTCACCGCCCTATTCGATTTCGTAAAAGAGGAAGCCCGCCGCGATCCGGATCTGGGCCTGGAAAGGCTGGTGCAGGTGATCGACCTGATGAAGGACAATGGCATCCCTATTCCGCTGGTAAAGGTCGCCGGCAGCGACAAGGCGGTCAATCTGCTCACTGCTCATGGCTCCAAGGGCCTGGAATTCGAATACGTATTTTTTGCCGGCTGTAATGCCTCGACCTGGGAAAAGAAACGCAAACCCGGCAGCGGCTATAAATATCCTGATACCCTGTTCGCCTCCCGTGCCGAAGTGGAGGCCCCTACCCGTTCCGGATCCAGGGAAGAAGAGGAGCTACGTCGTCTTTTCTATGTAGCGCTTACCCGGGCGGAGCAGCATTTATCCATTTCCTATGCCCGCTACCGCCCCGATGGCAAAGAGCTGGAGCCTTCCGTATTCATTGCGGAGATATTGGATCAGCATCCGTTACCGGTCGAAAGGATCACGATTCCGGAAGAAACACTGGCGGAGTTCGATGCGCTACCCTTCAGCGAGACGATCGCCCCGGAAATAGAAACGGCAGAGGAAGGGTTCATCAGCCGCATGCTGGAAAAGTTCGTGATGAACGTCACGGCTTTGAACAACTATCTCAAATGTCCCCTGGAGTTCTACTATAAAAACCTGGTCCGCATCCCTTCCCCGAAAAATGAAGCCACCGAGTTCGGGAGCGCCGTCCATTTTGCCATACAAAGGCTATTCGAAAAGATGAAGATCCATGCAGCCGAACAATTTCCTTCGAAAGAAGAGCTGTTGCAGGATTTTAACTGGTACATGCATCGCCACCGGGAAAGCTTCATTAAAGAGGCTTTTGCCCGCCGGATGGAATACGGGCTGGAGGTATTGGGGAATTACTATGATAAGTACCTGCATCAATGGAGTAAGATCGTCGCCGTAGAAAGGAATATACGGAATGTGATCGTAAAAGGGGTGCCGATCAAGGGTAAGCTGGACAAGCTGGAATTCCAGGGAAATGAGGTCAATGTAGTGGACTACAAGACCGGCGACGTGGAAAAGGCAAAGGATAAGTTAGCTCCTCCCGGCCCCAAAGACCCGAATGGGGGAGATTATTGGAGACAGGCCGTCTTTTACAAGATCTTAGTGGACAACTATGAACAAAAAGGCTGGAGGGTCACCAGTACAGAATTCGACTTCGTCGAACCAGACAAGAAAAAGGAGTATCGAAAAGTAAAGATCCTCATCGCTCCCGAAGATATTACAACAGTCATTCACCAGATCACCACGACCTGGGAAAAGATACAGAACCGGGAATTCTATACCGGTTGCGGGAAAGCAGACTGCCATTGGTGCAATTTTGTAAAAACCAACAATCTGGCTATTGCCCTGCATGAAATAAATGAGGAGGAGGAGGAGATTTAAGGGATTATTAGGAGATCCCCGAGCCGCTATCATTAAAAACGCCCTAAGTTTGCCAATACTAAAACGCTGGAAGCGCATGAAGATCAAGAATGGCCTGTTTTTTTTCATTACCCTAACCTTCGCTATTATCAGCGTACTGAGCAATACCGGCTGCGCCAATATTGTCCCGCCCCTGGGTGGCCCGAGGGATACGCTTCCCCCTAAGCTGGTGCTCGCCGCCCCCCATGACTCAAGCAAACAGTTCAAGACCAATAAGATCATATTCACTTTTGATGAATATATCGATCCAAAGGATGTGAGGACCGAACTCATCGTCTCCCCCGTGCCCAAGATAGAACCTATCGTTGACGCCAAACTACGTACCCTGACCGTACGCTTAAAAGACACCCTGGAAGACAATACCACTTATTCCCTCAATTTCGGCAAGGCCATCCGCGATGTCAACGAGGGCAATATCCTGAAAAATTTCACCTATGTCTTTACCACCGGAGATCATATCGACGCCGGGGAGTTGTCCGGGAATATATACGTGGCCGTCACCGGCAAGGTTGACACGAGCATGATCGCAATGCTGCACCTGCGGTTCGATGATTCGGCCGTCATCAAGAACCGCCCCCGTTATATAACCAGGGTGGACAGCACCGGCCGGTTCGTCTTCCGGTATATTCAGCCCGGCTCTTATGCCTTGTACGCCATGAAGGATGAAAGCGGTTCCCATAAGTACCTGTCGAAATCCCAGCTGTTTGCTTTTGCCGATTCTCCTGTCGTCGTCGGCAAGAGTACGCCTTCCGTAAACCTGTATGCCTATGCCGAAGAGACCGATACCAAATCCGCCGCCAAGAATAGCTCCGGCGGGGGAGCGAAGGCCGCTCCGCCCAAACAGTCGCAGAAAGATAAGGAGAAAGACAAAAGGCTGCAATTCCAGAACAATACCACCAACGGGGAGTTCGACGTATTGGATACCTTCCGTCTCCAGTTTGCCAATGCCCTGAAGGTCTTCGATTCTTCCAAAATAAGATTCACAAACGACAAATATGTTACGATCCCCACGAAGGATTACCATTTCCAGCGGGATACCACCAATAAGGTCTTCTACCTCTTCTATCACTGGCCTACGGATACCAAATATCACCTGATCGCCGCCAAAGACTTCGCCCAGGATTCGGCGGGAAGAAGGCTGCTGAAGATCGACACGATCTCTTTCCATACTAAAAAGGATATAGAATATGGCGAAGTGCGGATACGGATCCCCAACCTGAACCTTGCTAAAAACCCGGTCCTGCAGTTTATACAAGGGGATGCGGTAAAATTCTCCTATCCTTTCGTCAACAGCAGACAGTTCAAGGTACTGCTGTTCCCGCCCGGCGAATACGAACTACGGCTCCTGTATGACGACAATAAGAACGGGAAATGGGATGCGGGGCGATTCTTCGGGGGAAAACGGCGGCAGCCTGAAAAGGTCGTTCCCCTTGGCTCCTCCAAAAAGAAATTCATCGTAAAGGCCAACTGGGACAATGAGACGGATTACGGCCTGTAATACCGCCAGTAAGCCTTTAGCCCTGCCGGAGTGACCGTAGCCCCCGCCCGGATGGCGTTTGTACTTCGCAGGATAGCCGGTAACTGCCGCTGAATTGTTATCTTTACACCATGCAATTCTCCTCTGCCTTACTAGAGAGCGCCGTCAATGAATTTGCCAAACTGCCGGGTATTGGGAAAAAGACGGCGCTAAGGCTGGTATTACACCTGTTGAAGACGGATACATCCAACGTACAGGGCTTTGGAGAGGCCCTGATCAGGATGCGGCAGGAGATCAAATTCTGCCAGCGCTGCTATAATATAGCCGATGCGGATATCTGTTCCATCTGCTCCAACTCCCTTCGCAAGCAGGAACTGATCTGTGTGGTGGAAAGTATCCGCGAAGTGATCGCCATCGAGAGCACCCAGCAATATAATGGTACCTATCATGTCCTGGGAGGAAATATTTCCCCCCTCGATGGAATCGGTCCCGATCAGTTGAACATCGAGGCCCTGATCGGCCGTGTCCAGAAAGAGCATACACAGGAACTGATCTTTGCCCTGAATCCCACCATTCAGGGTGATACCACCATCTATTACATTCAAAAAAAGCTACAGGGCTCGGGAGTTAAAATAACCACCATCGCCCGGGGCATCGCCTTTGGCGGCGAGCTGGAATATGCCGATGAGATGACCCTGGCCCGTTCCATTACCAACCGTCTCCCGGTAGAAAGCTATCGATGATTGTCAATCTACTATTTTTGTGTATATTTGCAACCCGGATACAGGCGGATTTGTTTATTGTTCAGCCTGTACCGGCCAGTCGCTTCCGCGGAATGGAAATAAAAACTGAACTAATAAACGTTTGAAATAATCTTCTCTCTACGACTCCTATCGGTTATTTCCCTCGTTATTATTCCTTCAGAAAATTTAATTCACGCTGGCGGCGTTTATTTGTAAAACTAAATTCCTCAACAGGGGAAGGGGGTAACATGAAGACAATACAAGACTGCCTGAAAGAACGCATACTCGTCATCGATGGGGCGATGGGCACTATGATCCAGCGGCATAAGCTGGAAGAAAAAGATTATCGCGGACAGCGGTTTGCCGCCTGGCCAATAGATGTCAAGGGTAATAACGACCTGTTATGCCTTACCAAACCGGAAGTCATAGAAGGTATCCATCGGGAATACCTGGAAGCAGGAGCCGATATCATCGAGACCAATACGTTCAATTCCCAGCGGATAAGCATGGCGGATTACCAGATGGAAGAGCTGGCTTTTGAGCTCAATGTGGCCGCCGCAAAGATCGCTAAGAAAGCGGCCGTTGATTTTACCAGCCGCAACCCTGACAAGCCTCGCTTCGTAGCCGGCGCCATTGGCCCGATGAGCAAGACGCTCTCTCTGTCCCCGGATGTGAATAATCCCGGATTCAGGGCCGTCAGCTTTGATGAGGTATCCTCCGCTTATTATGAACAGGTACAGGCGCTGGTGGAAGGCGGCGTAGATCTGCTGCTGATCGAGACCATCTTCGATACCCTGAATGCCAAAGCAGCCATCTTCGCCATTAAAAAATATTTCCGGGATAGCCGGCAAAATGAGCTGCCTATCCTGATCAGCGGCACCATCACCGATGCCAGCGGACGGACGCTCAGCGGACAGACACTGGAAGCCTTCTATGTCTCCGTTATGCATGCCCGCCCTTTGAGCATCGGCCTGAATTGCGCGCTGGGAGCCCAGGAAATGCGTTCCCATATCGAGGAGCTGAGCCAGATCTCCGCCTGTTTTACCTCCGCTTACCCCAATGCAGGCCTGCCGAATGCTATGGGAGAGTATGACGAACAGCCCGAACAGACCGCTCATTTCATCGAAGAATGGGCCGCTAACGGTTGGGTGAATATCGTAGGAGGATGCTGCGGCACCACTCCCGATCATATCCGCCATATTGCGGAACATGTTTCTACTATCGTACCGAGGCAGTTGCCTATAGTGGAAAAAGAATTGGTTTAAAAAGCTATTTAATAAAGATGTCAGCAAGCACTACCATAAGACCCTTTTTACGATTAGCCGGGCTCGAACCCTTGATCATTCGCCCGGAAACGAACTTTGTCAACGTCGGGGAGCGCACCAATGTGACCGGTTCGAAAAAATTCGCCCGCCTCATCCGGGAAAACAAATACGAAGAAGCCCTGAGCGTAGCGCGCCAACAGGTGGAGAGCGGCGCACAGGTACTGGATGTAAATATGGATGACGCCCTGCTGGACGGGGAAAAAGCTATGCAGACGTTTTTGAACCTCCTCCAGGCCGAGCCGGATATTGCGAAGATCCCCATCATGATCGACTCATCGAAGTTCGCTATCATCGAGGCGGGGCTGAAATGCGTTCAGGGTAAGTGTATCGTCAACTCCATCTCCCTGAAAGAAGGGGAAGAGAAATTCATCGAACAGGCTATTATCTGTAAAAGCTATGGGGCCGCCGTAATCGTGATGGCCTTCGATGAGAACGGACAGGCCGATACCCTTCGTAAAAAGGTAGATATTAGCGAAAGAGCTTATAAGATCCTGACGGAAAGAGTCGGTTATGATCCCCAGGACATCATTTTCGATCCCAATATATTCGCGATAGCCACGGGCATCGAAGAACACAATAATTATGCGGTGGACTTTATCGAATCCATCAAAGAGATCAAACAAAAAATGCCGCTGACACGCATCAGCGGAGGGGTCAGCAATATGTCCTTCTCCTTCCGGGGCAATGATACGGTCCGGGAGGCCATGCACAGCGTATTCCTCTACTATGCCATCAAGGCCGGGATGGATATGGGTATCGTAAATGCAGGACAATTGGTCGTATATGATGAGATCGAACCGAATTTCAGGAACTTATGCGAGGATGTGATCCTCAACCGCGATCCGGAAGGAACGGACAAGCTGCTTGCTTTTGCGGAGACGGTCAAGGCAAAGGACAAGGTGGAGGTAAAGGATGAAGCCTGGAGAGGCACTGCGGTTGAAGAACGCCTGAAACATGCCCTTGTAAATGGTATCACGGATTATATAGATGCAGATACGGAAGAAGCCCGGCAAAAATATCCCAAACCGCTGGACGTCATCGAAGGTCCGCTGATGGCGGGTATGAATGTCGTCGGCGACCTGTTTGGCAGCGGCAAGATGTTCCTTCCGCAGGTGGTCAAGAGCGCGCGTGTGATGAAAAAATCGGTAGCCGTGCTGACACCTTACATTGAAGCCGAAAAAGAAGAACGGCGTCTTGCACATCTCAAGGCCGGCACCCAGAATGAAGAGGGGGCAGGAGCCGCTAAAATATTACTGGCCACTGTAAAAGGGGACGTACATGATATCGGAAAGAATATCGTAGGGGTGGTATTGGGCTGTAATGGCTATGATATCATCGACCTGGGCGTAATGGTGCCCGCCGATAAGATCCTGGAAACCGCCAAAAGAGAAAAGGTGGCGATCATTGGTCTAAGTGGTCTTATCACGCCTAGCCTGGATGAAATGGTCCATGTGGCCCGGGAAATGAAAAGACAGGGGATCGACCTGCCCTTGCTGATCGGGGGAGCTACCACCTCCCGTATGCATACCGCGGTGAAGATTGCCCCGGAATTCGACCGGGGAGTCGTGCATGTGCTGGACGCCTCCCGCAGCGTGACGGTGGCAGGGGCCTTGCTGAATAAAGAACAAAAACCCGCTTTTCTTCACTCGATAGGCGAGGAATACCGCAAGCTCAAAGAAGATTTCGGCAATAAGAAATCGGCGAAACAATACCTGCCCTTTGCCGCGGCGCAACAAAATAAAGTAAAGATCGACTGGGATAAATTTACACCGGTAGCCCCTACGTTCACGGGCACCAAGGCCTTTGACGGGTATGACCTGGGTGAGATCGTACCTTATATAGACTGGGGTCCTTTCTTTATCGCCTGGGAATTGCATGGCAAGTTTCCGCAGATCCTCCAGGATGAAAAGGTAGGCGCCGAAGCCACGAAATTATATAATGATGCCCGGGCCCTGCTCAAACAGATCGTGGAAGAAAAATGGCTGAAAGCCCGGGGCGTACTCGGATTCTGGCCTGCCAATTCGGACGGGAAGGATACCGTAGTGGTGCAGACACAGGCAACCCCTGGCACATCCGGAGCCAAGGCAGGTGAAGTTCACCTCGAATTCCTTCGGCAGCAGATCAAGAAAGCTCCCGGTCAGCCCAATATCTCCTTAGCTGATTTTATAAAACCAGCCGGCGCCGGTAAGCCGGGTGATGGCAGTAAGCCCGGAACGGGTAATGGCTCCGGACCGCAGGCCGGGGAGACGGATCATATCGGCGCTTTCGCCGTCACGATCGAAGGTATCGAGCCTCATATCAAACGTTTTGAAGCCGCTTATGACGATTATAACAAGATAATCCTGCAAGCCCTGGCCGACAGGCTGGCCGAAGCATTTACGGAACTGCTGCATGAAAAAGTGCGCAAAGAGTTCTGGGGTTATGTTACCGAAGAGCACCTTACCAACGAACAGCTTATCCAGGAAGAATATATGGGCATCCGCCCGGCGCCCGGCTATCCTGCCTGTCCCGATCATACGGAAAAGTGGAAGTTGTTCGAGATGTTGGACGCGACCCGCCAGACGGGTATTATCCTGACGGAATCCCTGGCCATGTATCCGGCCTCTTCTGTTAGCGGCTGGTATTTTGCCCATCCGGAAAGCAAATATTTCGGAGTAGGCAAGATCGAAAAAGACCAGGTAGAAGATTATACGGCCCGGAAGGGGATGCCGCTGGAGGAAATCGAGCGGTGGTTGCGGCCTGTGCTGGAGTATGATGCCTGATGGGGCCCGGGCACGCGCTTCCTGACGAAAAGGCAGAGATGCCTGATACACGCTGCCTGATGGGGAACAGAGGATGCCTGATAGATCCCGGCCTGGCAGGAGCGATAATCAATTGTTAACAAGGGTGTATTTATTCGATTTTATGTAGCTTTGCAGACGCAAACAGGTTTTATTTACAGAATTGGCATCTTTGAGATTATGAGGAAAAAAATGATCGGCCTTCGTACAGTGGCGCTCTTATTGACCGCCGCCCTTCCCTTCTTTAGCTTCGCACAAGAGAAACCAAAGAAAAAAAAGCATTTTATTAAGGAAGTGTATGTTTCCTGGGGATACAACACAGAATGGTATACCCGTAGTAATGTGCATGTGTCCCAGCCTTCCCTGGGGAATGACTATACTTTTAAAAATATCAGCGGACATGACCATAAGGGGTGGGATGACGGCTTATTTCATGAAGCGATCAGCATCCCTCAATATAATTACCGTCTCGGGTTTCTTTTAGACGAAAAAAGGGGCTGGGGTTTCGAGATCAATTTCGATCATACGAAATTTATTTTCTCCGATCAGAATGCGCATCTCAAGGGCACGCTGAACCATCGTCAGGTAGATACCACCATAGCTTTTAACGAAGCCAACGGGTTCTATTACTACCTGAATAACGGGGCCAATTTCCTGCTCTTCAATGTGACGAAAAAATGGCATCTCCTGAAAACCCACGATGAAAAAGTAAAAGTGGATTTCCTGGGCAAGTTCGGAGTCGGTCCTGTCATTCCTCATACACAAAACAGCTTGTTCGGCCAGGCCAATAAACAGGGTTTTCAATTCGGGGGCTGGAATACGGGCGCCGAAGGATCCCTGCGGGCAACCTTCTTTAAACATGTATACCTGGAATATTCCAACAAGTACGACTATGCACGGTACTCCGGTCTGAATGTATATGAAGGGAAGGCCAAGCAGGCGTTCGGCACTTACGAGATGATCCTGAGCCTGGGCTTCGTTCTTCCGACGGGTCCTAAAAAATAAAAGGTCACTCTTTCTGCGGCGGAGCCGGGGCTCTTTTTTCGAATAACCACCAAAGACGCTTGCGGGGCCTGATCCGATAATTCTTTTTGATAAAATTGTCGATGTGCTGCATGGCAGAAGGGATGCTGTCGGTTAAGAGTACCAGGGACAGGTCTTCTTTCGAGATGGTGCCCTGCCCGCTCATGTATTCCATATAATCCCACAATTCCCGGTAATATTCCCTGCCGAAAAGCACGATAGGGAATTGCACGAGCGTTTTGGTCTGTATCAAGGTCAGCGTCTCGAAGAATTCATCCATCGTCCCGAATCCTCCGGGCATAATGACAAAGGCATAAGAATATTTTACCATGATCACTTTGCGCACAAAAAAATGGGCAAACGTGATCGAGGTCTGCACGTAGGGGTTCGGTTTTTGCTCGAAGGGCAATTTGATATTACAACCGACGGAATGTCCTCCCTGCTCGAAGGCTCCGCGGTTAGCTGCTTCCATCGTGCCGGGCCCGCCGCCTGTCAGCGTGGTAAAGCCCATCCCCGCAATCTGCCTGCCAAATTCCCGGGCGGACTGATAATGCGGATGATCTTCGGCAAACCGGGCCGAACCGAAAACTGTAATACAGGGGCCCACAAAATGCAGGGTCCTGAATCCTTTGATGAACTCCCGGAATACTTTCCAGGCAAAACCCAGCTCATAGGTGCGGCTTTTGGGGCCTTCCAGAAATACTGAGTCCTGGGCGGGGATGATCCTTTCTAAATTTTCCATAATTAAGCCTGCCGTATAATGACAAATAGTAAATTGCGGCTACTAAGAGCGCCACGGGCGCTCTGCCCGAAGGGCCATTATTAGACCCGAGAGCCTGGAAGTTCATCTTCCAGGCTCTCGCTCGAATCTTCAAATTTAATGCAAAGAAATTATGTCATCACTCCGAATTATCAGTTATAATGTTAACGGCATCCGGGCTGCCATGAACAAAGGTCTTATCGAATGGCTCCGGACAGATCCGGCGGACATCATTTGCATACAGGAGACAAAGGCCCTGAAGGATAATGTAAATCATAAATTATTTACCGACCTGGGCTATCATGACTATTGGTTCTCCGCACAGAAGAAGGGTTATAGCGGCGTGGCTGTATTCACGAAGATCCCGCCCGATAAGGTGGAATATGGCACCGGGCATAAGGTGAGCGACGACGAGGGGCGGGTCATTCAACTGGACTTCGGGGATATTCGGCTGATCAATGCCTATTTTCCATCCGGAACTTCGGGGGATGAAAGGCAGGGTTTTAAGTACCAATGGCTGGATGAATTTTTCACCTATCTGGAAAAGCTGAGGGAGACGCATCCCAAACTCATTCTTTGCGGGGATTATAATATCGCGCATAAAGAGATCGATATCCATGATCCGAAAGGCAATAAAAAATCCTCCGGGTTCCTGCCTGAAGAGCGGGCCTGGATGGATAAGTTCATCACGGGTGGCTGGGTCGACAGCTTCCGTCACTTTCATGAGGGTCCTCATCATTATAGCTGGTGGAGCCAGCGTTTCCCCTCGGTCCGGCTGGAGAATAAGGGGTGGCGGATCGATTATATTAATGTGACGGATCCCCTGAAAGGCAGCCTGCTGAAGGCCGAAATATACCCTGACGTCAAACAGAGCGACCACTGTCCTATCTACCTGGAGCTGGATGTGCAGTAGACCCGCTTTCCAGAAATATAGCGGGTCGGCGCTTCCACTTACCGATTTTGCCTTCTATCTTTATCGGCTAACCAGCCTTACCGGAATATGGAAGTACTTGTCATATTTTTTTTCATCCTCCTTGCGGTGCTGATCCTATCTTTCCGCAATACTGCCCTCCGGCGTATTGACCACCTGGAAGAGCAGATCCACCGGTTGAGGCAGGAACTGAGCCGACCCGCCAGTCAGCCGGCGGAAAGGCCGGCAGGATCGGCCAGATCGGCAACACCGGAAGGTCCCGCGGCACCTGTAAGCCAGGCAGGATCGGAAAGGCCGGTCATGCCGATAACCCCGACGCACAAAGAAGCGAAGCCTGGCACTCCTGCGGGGCTGTCGATTCCGGAACCAGCCCCCGCGCCCCCGGAGCCGGGATTCTTCGAACGTCATCCTGACATGGAAAAATTCATCGGGGAGAACCTGGTCAGCAAGATCGGGATAGCCGTTCTGGTCCTGGCGATCGGTTTTTTTGTAAAATATGCCATCGATAACGATTGGATCGGGCCGGCAGGCCGGGTAGGTGTAGGCTTGTTGTGCGGAGGCATCCTGATTGGCCTGGCACATCGTCTGCGAAGTAACTATGCAGCTTTCAGCTCGATCCTGGTAGGCGGCGGACTGGCCATTTTTTACTTTACCATTGCCCTGGCTTATCACCAGTACCATTTGTTCAGTCAGGCCGTTTCCTTTATCATTATGCTGGTCGTAACGGCTTTTGCCGTTGCTCTTTCCCTGTTGTACGATCGCCAGGAGCTGGCTATCATTGCCCTGGCAGGAGGCTTTGTCGCCCCCTTCCTGGTCAGTAATGGCAGCGGCAATTATAAAATACTCTTCGGCTATCTGCTGATCCTTAACCTGGGCCTGCTGGCTATCGCCTATAATAAAGCGTGGCGACTGCTGAATGGGCTGGCCTTCGGCCTCACAGTGGTCTTATTCACCTCCTGGCTGCTTACCTTGCCTTATAATGAGTCGGTCTCCACTTACCAGGGTGGCTTTTTATTCGCAACGGTCTTCTATATCCTCTTCTTCCTGATCAATATCGCCCATAATATCAAAGAGAATAAAAAATTCATCGCTTCCGATTTCGGGATCTTACTGGCCAATACCTGTCTTTATTTTGCAGCGGGTCTTTACCTGATCGCAGCCATGGGAATGACGAAGTACCAGGGTTTATTCAGCGCATCGATGGGAGCTTTTAACCTTACCACTTCTTATTTTCTCTTCCGGAAGAAAAAGGTGGACAGCAATATTCTCTATTTACTCATCGGCGTTACGCTTAGTTTTATTTCTCTGACCGCCCCCCTGCAATTGCATGGCCATTATATCACCCTGTTCTGGGCCTCCGAATCCGTGCTGTTGTATTGGCTTTACGGCAAGTCGAAGATCCGGATCATCGGGGTCGCCTCCTCTCTGATCTGGTTCGCTATGCTGATAAGCCTGCTGATGGACTGGGGGCATATTTATCTGTATAACAATATTGATATTACCTCGCCTGATCATACGCATGCCCTGCCTATTGTATTCAACAAGGGCTTTATTACGGGCCTGTATTGTGCGTTATCCTGCGGCATCCTCTTCCGACTTCGCCGGGGCAGGCGGTGGGCTAATGTGACCTTGCTGGCCTGTTGTCTTTTGCTCTTTGCCGACGGCTCACTGGAGATCATTTACCAGTTTAGCTATTACTACCCTGGCACGGAGATCTTCGTCCTTTACCTGGCATTGTACGGCTTTTCCCTGGCATCTTTGATTGCCTACGCCGGCAACCGGTGGAAATTGTTTAGCAGTTATATTTATCCGGGTGTGCTTTCCCTGGTCTGCCTGATCGCGTACCTGGCGCTGATACCGGAAACCTTTTCCATACAAAGCGACCTGCTCGGATCGGGCCATCATCAGGCGCATTATATCGCCCATTGGATCAGTGACGGGTTCGTCGTCCTGTTATTGATATCATTGATCGGCTGGCTGAGGTCGGGAAAGATGCCAGCAGTGGCGGCTAATCCTGCTACGCCCTGGTTATCGTGCGCGGTAGTCGTGATCTTTCTCAGTGCAGAAATACATTTATTCCTGAATACGCTGTTCTTCAGCAAGGCTTACTCCCTGGCGGAGATCCAACGGGTCTATTATAAAACGGGGCTGCCCATCTTATGGGGGCTTTGCTCTTTTGCCTTTATGTGGCTGGGGATGCGTCACAAGTTTAAACCCCTGCGCATCATATCCCTGGTATTATTTTCCATCACCCTGCTCAAACTTTTTCTGTTCGATATTCGTAATATTCCGGTCGCCGGGAAGATTGCAGCTTTCTTCTGCCTTGGAGTATTGTTATTAGTAGTGTCCTTTATGTACCAACGGCTGAAAAAAATCATCATCGAGGATGAAGAAAAAAAGACTGTTTAGCAACATTATCCTGACAGGGAGCTGGGTCCTTCTCTCCTGTGCCTGTGGTGAAGCGCAGGCGCCCTTCGCATGGCATGCGGATCTTGACACGGTAAAACAGGCAGCCTTCTACAGGATCACCCTGCCTCCGGAGCTGATAGCCAAATGCAGGCCGGATCTTGGTGATCTGCGTATCCGGGACCGGGACAACAAATTTGTTCCATACGTATTGAGGAGCGTGGAGCCCGGTCCGGACGCTTACCAGGACATTCCAGACCCGGTGATCCGGCAAAAGGACAGCAGCGACCGGCATTCTTATATCACGCTAAAATATCCCGAATCTTACCGGATCGATAAGCTGACGCTTGAAATACAGGGTCCCCGGCTATACAAAAGGCGGGCGCAGCTTTATGACAATGATAAGATCAACGGTTGGCCCATAGCGGCGATCGATATCGATCCCGTCCATACTTCTTTTGCGATTCCGTCATTGAAGACCCATAGTTTGCTGCTGGATATTACCAATGCGGATAATGCCCCTCTTGTCATCAGCAGGGCGGCGACAGCACAGCTGGACCAATATCTGCTGATATACCTGCAGCCAGGCGGAGCGTATCAATTGTTGGCGGGCAGCCCATCCGTTGGTCCCCCGGATTATGACCTTAAATATTTTGTCGACAGCCTGACCAGGGATCCTGAAGGGATCCTGATGGGGCCGCTGCAAATAAATAGTCTCTCCGTTAGCAAACCGGGGGAGCCGGCTGTTAAAGACCATTCCGGCATTATCCTGTGGAGTATTATCCTGCTGGTGCTGGTCTTGCTGGTATCTCTTAGCTTTAAGCTGGTGAAAGCCACCGTTAAAAAAGATAAGGGCTAACGACAAGTGAAGAATCAGTGAAGAAACATTAAAAACGAAGTAAAGATGATCGTCTATAACGTTACGGTGAAGGTTAATTGGAATATTTTGGAAGAATGGCTTGCCTGGGAGTTAGACGAAGACATCCCGGCTGTCCTGGCTACCGGGTTATTCTACGATTATAAATTTTTTCGCCTGCTGGAACAGGATGAGACCGAAGGGCCCACTTTTGTCGTTCAGTATTTCACCGGCTCCCTGGAAAATTATGAGAAATATATGGTAGAATCCGCTCCGGTCCGGCAGGAGAGTGGCCGGAATAAATGGGGAGATGGATTCATCGCGTTCCGTACGCTAATGAGTTTGGTGAATACGGGCTCTTAGACTGGTGGACTGAGGACTGGCGCAACTTGTGCACTAATTGTGGAAAAGAATTAAAAAAATTTTGTTGAATTAAATTTTGTTGTAAATTCTTTCCAAAGCCTTCACTGGCAAGCATTTCAGGTCACATCGCGTGAAACACTGTGCTGTATTGCCTTTCAGCCATATCACGTAAGTTTTGCATCGGATATTTACGAATACATATATCGTCTAATCCTTGCCCAATGCGGTTTAGAGCAAATTACAAGGGCTCGTTAAAAAACTAAAAAAATTTTGTTGAATTCAAAAAGCGGGTATATTTGTTGCAGCTAATAAAAAAAAATTACACTATGAACAAAGCTGAATTAATCGCAAAGATTGCCGACGATGCTGGCATTACAAAAACGCAGGCAAATACTTCCCTGGATTCTTTTGTTGAAGCAGTTACCAAAACACTGAAAGGTGGCGGTAAAGTTACTCTGGTTGGCTTCGGTACTTTTTCTGTATCTAAGAGAGCTGCCCGTAACGGACGCAATCCTCAGACAGGTGCTGTTATCAAGATCAAAGCCAAGAAAGTAGCTAAGTTCAAAGCAGGTAAAGAACTGTCTGCAAAATTATAATGCTGCCTATAGTAGCCGGAATGCCTGAGGCATTCCGGCCGAAGGCCAATTATTTAAAAACCCGCACCGGGCTACGTTTAATCAGCCCGATGCGGGTTTTTAGGGCTCCGCTACCAGCATTCGTACGTTGGTACCGGAGCTTTTTGTAACTTTACAGCAAACAACACAAAAACATCTTTATGGGACGCGGAGATAAGAAAACCAAAAAAGGGAAAATATTCAAGGCTTCTTTCGGCAAAAGCCGTCCTGCCAGACCTGCTAAAAAAGCAGCGCCGGCAGCAGACAAGAAGGAGACGAAGTAAATTCGCCGTTCTGGTTTTGGAAATCCAAAGCCAGAACTTCATTCTATTTAGGGTGCAAGGCGCTCGATCTTCCAGCTTCCACTTCCCTGCAGGCTATATAGGATCCTGTCGTGTAAGCGGCTGGGTCTTCCCTGCCAGAATTCGATGCGGGTGGGTCTGACCCGATAGCCCCCCCAATGGGCCGGGCGGCTTATCTTAGCGGCAGAAAATTCCTCCCGGATTTTTTGTTCATTTTGTTCCAGCCAGGCGCGATCACTGATCACTTCGCTCTGGGGCGAAGCCCAGGCTCCTATGCGACTACCTTCCGGGCGGCTATCGAAGTATTCATCACTCTCCCGCTCACTGACCAGCGTCACAAGGCCGCTGATACGAACCTGCCGTTCCAGCTCTTTCCAGAAGAATACCAGGCAGGCCCGGGGATTTTCCAGCAATTCCTGGCCTTTGGTACTATGATAATTGGTAAAGAAAGTAAATCCTCTCTCATCGAATCCTTTTAGCAGAACGATCCGGGCATCGGGCATTCCATCTGCGGAAGAGGTAGCCAGGGTCATGGCGTTTACTTCATCGGCGCCTGCGTCGAGCGCTTCCTTCCACCATTTTCCGAATTGGCCCAAGGGGTCGTTCAGCGCATCTGTTTCGGAGAAGGATTGCAATTTGTAATCCTTTCGGATATTAGCGATACTGTCCATGGGACAAATTTACCAAAAATGTGCCGGAGAGCACAACGACCCGTCATGAAAGGTTCGTGACGGGTCGTTTAATCAATTTATAGCTCATCTGCGGCCTTGGGCGGTGCGGGTTAGCCGTTATGCATATCGTCATTAGCGGATCCTGTGATCTTCGCCAGAAGGGTCTCCATATCGCTCACCCTTCGCAATTGGCTTTCAATCTTTTTATTGTGCTCGGATATTTCCTGCAGATCATGATTCAGTTCTTCCAGGAAAACAGATCTCTTCTGAAATTGCTGACGCTGGAAATTCGACTCTTTCAGCTTTTCTTCCGTATCTGCCAGTATCCTCGACAGGCGCTGGTTCTCTTCCCGCAGCGAGATATGCCGCAATTTCATTTCATCATGCTCTTTGCTTAACTTGAAATAGGAGTCTTTTATTTCTTCGAAATCGGCGCTCTTCTTGTGGGGTTGTGTCAGATAACCCTGCAGCTTTTGTAATTTCTCCTGCAGGGAATTATATTCTTCATAGGCTTTATCCAGGCGCAGGCTCATTTCTTCAGCCAGTTTCTGCTGATGCCGCAGATAGCTGACTTCGTTTTCTTTTTCTACGAGCATTTGTCCGGAGCTTCTAATCTCTTCGTTCAACTGCTCATTCTGCCGTTGCAGGTCCTGGTTCTTTTTCTCGGCCTCTCCTAATAATTGTGTATGTTCCAGCAGACGGTAGATGCTGTTATTATGCTCGACTAATTTCTCCTGTGCCGCCTTCAATTGAGACAGGTAATCGGAAGCCGGTTCGGCCTGGAGCGGAGCGGAGAATGATTCGTTTGCCTGTACGGCGGCAGTGAGCTGGTATCCGACGTCCTGCAGGTCCAGTCGTGTATTTTCGAGCTCTTTCTGGGTTTCTTCCAGTTCCCGGCGGGTCTCTTCCAGCTCGAGGGTCAGGATCTGCTCGCTTTCCTGTGCCTGGCTCAGCCGGTCACGCAGCAGCTGCTGGGCACGCTCCTGCATATCCATATCATTATAATACTTCAACTTCCAGTTATCATTTTCGCTGATGCCGGTCGAAGCGCTGGGATCGCTGATGCGCAGGCTCTTTTTAGAGTTCCAGAAAAAATGGATGGTGAAGCCCAGGATAAGCGCTCCCAGCACACCAATGATGATCTCTGGAAGGCCCATGACCAACTGAAATCCTAATATTACGTCCAGGTTGTTTAAGGTGTTCATAACGGTTCGGAGCTAATGGTTATCAAACTAACTACAACTAAATACTAGTTTATAGGAACTTAGGCTTTCAGGGATGATCAACTAAAAACGCCGTTTTCCAAGGGAATATTGAAAGGTGGGAAGGCAGCAACAAAAAAACACCCAAAGGGTGAATGGCTAATCAAGCCATTAAATTACTATGCTTTGGGCAGATATACAAATTGTTTCACATTCTCATATAAATATCTCATAATCAATCTCCTACCAACGTGCCGACTTTTTCTCCCCTTACTACACGCAGCAGGTTGCCCGGTTTATTCATGTCGAAAACAATAATGGGCAGCTGATTTTCCATACAGAGAGTGAAGGCGGTCATGTCCATTACCCGGAGGTTCTTGGAGATGCATTCCTGGAAAGTGATGGTCTCGAACTTTTTAGCAGTAGGATCTTTTTCAGGGTCTGCGGTGTAGATGCCATCTACCCGGGTGCCTTTCAGGATTACTTCCGCATTGATCTCGATAGCGCGCAGCGAACCGGCGGTATCCGTCGTAAAATAAGGGTTTCCGGTTCCCGCTCCAAAGATGACCACACGGCCTTTTTCCACGTGCCGGATGGCCCTGCGGCGGATGTAGGGTTCTGCGATCTGCTCCATTTTGATGGCGCTCTGCAGACGGGTATATACCCCGATCTTTTCTAAACCGGCCTGCATGGCCATGCCATTGATCACGGTGGCAAGCATACCCATATAATCTCCATGCGCCCTTTCAATACCTGTCTCCGCCTCATTCATACCCCGGTAAATATTACCGCCTCCGATAACGATCGCTACTTGTACTCCTAACTCCGCGATACTCTTGATATCTTTCGCGTATTGAGCAATAACGGCATTGTCAAAACCGAAACTTTTATCTCCCATCAAAGCTTCACCGGACAGTTTGAGTAAAACGCGCTTGTACTTAGGCACCATGTTCAGATATATGATTCTTATTAATTGGGCGAATTAGCTGGGCGAAGGTAAAAAAAAACAGGTGATTGATTCACCTGTTTTTTTTTGAGTCTTTTATCCTAATTGCACGCGCTTGAATTGCGTCACTTTTACGGATGCATCCACACTTTTGAGGTAATCCCCTACTGTCTTGGAAGCATCTTTCACATACGCCTGTGCTGTCAGTGTATTTTCTTTAAAGAAGGCATTCAGCTTGCCGACAGCGATCTTATCGATCATCTCATCGGGTTTACCGGCCATCTTAGGGTCGTTCTTGATCTGTTCGGTAACGATCGCTTTTTCCCTTGCCACAACTTCAGCGGGAACGGCATCAGGATCAACGGCTACCGGGTTCATAGCAGCGATCTGCATGGCCAGGTCTTTACCGGCTTCCAATACGGCCGGAGTATTCTTGCTGAGCCCTACGAGGACGCCCATGCGGTAGGCGCCATGGATGTAAGCAGATACCCCTTCGGCATCCAACCTTTCGAACCGGGCCAGCTGGATCTTTTCACCGATCCTGGCGACCTGGTCATTGATCTTATCGGATACGGTAGCTCCATCCAGGGGCGCAGCCAGCAGTTCTTCCTGGCTTTTCAGGTTCCCGGCGAGCGCTACGTTCGCGATGCTTTGGGCAAAGGCAACGAAATCCGCGTTCTTGGCCACAAAATCCGTTTCACAGGCTACCGTAACGATAAAGCCCGTCTTGTTATCGGGGGTAGTGATCGCGATGATAACTCCTTCCTTTGCTTCACGGTCACTACGCAGGGCAGCAACTTTCTGGCCCTTTTTGCGCAGGTAGTCGATCGCTTTTTCGAAATCCCCATCACTTTCCACCAATGCCTTCCGGCAGTCCATCATGCCAGCGCCAGTAGTCTGGCGCAGCTTATTAATATCGGCTGCTGTTATAGTTGCAGTTGACATAAAATATAAATTGAAGTTTTGAATTCAAAAATACGGCCCGGCATTGCTAAACCGGGCGGAACCTGATTTAGCAATGCCGAAGCCTATCCCTTAGCGCGGACCTCCCGGACGACGGGGTCCGGAATTCGGTACGCGACGTTTGGGCTGGCTGGTTCCTTTCACCTTGTCTCCGCGGGAGCGTGCTGCTTCCCCTTCGGCCTCAGCCTGTAAACGGGCTGCTTTCTTTTCATTCTCATCAGTGCCCGTATCTTCTACGTCATCTTCCTTAGCGGCTTGTCTTTCTGCCAGGCCTTCGGCGATAGCAGCGGTGACATAGTTAGCAATGATGGCGATGGATTTGGTAGCATCATCATTGGAAGGGATCGCAAAATCCACTTTATTAGGATCGCAATTGGTATCTACCATGCCGAAAGTGGTAACTCCCAGGCGTTTGGCTTCTGCCAAAGCAATATGTTCATGACCGATATCCACGATGAAAAGAGCGGCAGGTACACGGCCCAGCTGTGCGATACCACCCAATACTTTTTCTTTCTTATCCTTATCGCGGGAAAGGGTCAGCCTTTCTTTTTTCGTAATGCTGTCGAAAGAACCGTCATTCAGCATCTTGTCGATATTCTGCATTTTCTTGACGCTCTTACGGACGGTATTGAAATTCGTGAGCATGCCACCCAGCCAGCGCTCGGTAACGAAAGGCATGTTGACTTTCTTAGCGCATTCGGTAACGATCTCTTTCGCCTGCTTCTTAGTCCCTACAAACATGATCTTTTTACCGCTCTTGGCGATCTGCTTCAGCGCCGAAGCCGCTTCCTGCAGGCTTTCGGTGGTCTTGTTCAGATCGATGATATGGATGCCTTTCTTTTCAGCAAAGATGTAAGGCAGCATCTTGGGGTTCCACTTCTTACGCAGGTGACCGAAGTGGACACCGGCTTCAAGTAGTTGTTGCTGTAATGAAGTGTTATTTTCCATTGTATTATTTTAATAATTTTTGAAGGATTACTGTTAACGTTTACTGAACTGGTAGCCTCTTCTTGCTTTCTTACGACCTGGTTTTTTACGTTCAACCGATCTTGGATCGCGGCGTAAGAGACCGGCAGCTTTGAGGGCCGGACGGAATTCAGCATTTACTTCCAGCAACGCACGAGCAATCCCCAGCTTGGCAGCTTCAGCCTGTCCTTTCATACCACCGCCGGTAGCGTTGATCTTCACATCATACTTGTCAGTCAGCTCCACCGTTTTCAAAGGCAGTTCGACCTGGTTCTGCAGGTAGATCAGGGAAAAATATTGTTTGTAATCCTTATCGTTGATCGTGATCTTGCCTTCACCCTTGCTCAGGAACACCCGGGTTACAGCCTGTTTACGGCGACCAACTGCATTTTTTTGCTTTTCCATTTATCAGAAAAATTAGAAGGTTAATGTTTTAGGTTGCTGTGCAGCGTGCGGATGCTGAGCACCGGCATACACGAATAATTTCTTGTACATCTTACGGCCCAGGCGATTCTTAGGCAGCATGCCCTTGACAGCCCTTTCGATCACAGCATCGGGACGGCGTTTCAGAAGGCTCTTTGCAGATTCTTCTTTTTTACCGCCGGGATATCCGGAGAAATTGATGTAGATCTTGTCCTCCAGCTTGTCTCCGGAGAAGACTACCTTATCGGCATTGATAAATACGATGAAATCGCCGCAATCTACGTGGGGGGTATAATACGGTTTGTTTTTACCGCGTAAAATAGCGGCAATCCTGGAACACACGCGGCCAACGGTTTGATTAGTACCGTCCACAACATACCAGTCGCGTTTAACGGTAGCCTCGTTCGCATGTTTGGTGGTGAAATGTAATTTGCTCATTGTCTTGTTTTTTTAATTGAAGCCGCTGCTATCCCAGCGACACTAAAATTGTTTTGCGAACCCTTGGTTCACTTTAAACCTATGGTTCGCTTTTAAAATTGGACCGCAAAGGTAGGTCGAATGCAGGGGAAGTTCCAAGAAAAAGGGGAAGTATTTTGGGGGCACCCTTTGTAATGTGCTGATTTTCAATAAAAATTTTGATCTATTTTAAATCTATGTGAGAAAAACATAGGTTTTATATGGAATTTGACTATTTCTCTTAGGTTTGGCTGAAATCACTCTGCCGAAACAAATACAACAAATATGTTGTGTTGTTAGAAAATTTTTTACCTTTACCTGAAGCAAATCACACCCCATGTTTAAGAGTAACAGCAACTGTATTTATGGTACAAAATGTACCGTAATGCGTCCAAACATCAAAACGGCAGTCTATGAATTTGAGTTTCAACACGAAAGGGAATCTCTACCAGACGATCGACCTGACGTATGAAGAATTTAAACAACATTTCGGCACGAATCCGCGAAGGATGGAGCAAATTAAATAGGCAGGATACATAGAGATTTACAATGCCATATTTTTCACTTTGATGAAAACTACAAACGACTGTTCAATCTTCTTTCAGAAGACCGGGATGGCAACCCGAAGGGGTTTGTAAAATTAAACCTGAAAGACCTTCTTACTTATTATGATCAAAAATGAAAAACAATATAAAATAACAAAGAAAAAGCTGCTCGCCATTTATGACGAGATAAAACAAATACATGGTACCAGTGAGCATCTCCCTGCAAAGGAACGGCTTATCCTGGTTTCCCTGATGACCATGCAGGATCAATTAGAAACCGAAATAGCGACCTATGACCTTTTGAAAACAAAGGGTTCTGCTCTACTTGAAGAAAGAAGTATTGACGACCTGCCAAACCTGCTCATTGAATTTAAAATCCATTCCGGCATGACCCAAAAGGAATTCTCGGAAAAAGTAGGTATAAAAGAACAACAACTTCAACGTTACGAAGCCGAGAACTTTAAAAGTATTTCGTTTAAAAATCTTTTGAAAATTCTTCATGCCGTCGGATTAAAGATCACTGTAAAAGGAGCTATTACCGGAGACAATCAATCCATCGCTTAACATATACTTAGAACTTATCTATATGAAAACCTATTTATCCATAAAAGATGAAACTGACTATCAAAAAACAGTTGCCCGATATGAAAAAATTCGTAACGCGACTAAAGACTCTCATAAACAAAAGGAAAGACTATCGTTAGCTCTTCTCATTAATCAATATGAAGAGCGGGACTGGAAAATGCCTTTTATAGATCCGGTTGAGCTGAACCAAATCCGAAGCAAAGAATTCGGCTACCCTGCCTCCCACTAAAAATATCCGCAGCGTCAAAAATATCTATCCGAACGAATATCTTCACAAAAAAGACATTCTTATGACCTCTCCCATTCTCAACCTCGGCCGCAGCCAGTTCGGCGACCCCGCCAATAAAGGCCATTTATTATCCCTGGAGGAAGCCCATGCCCTGCTCAACGAATGGGTGCCCAATGAGCGTCTCCGTTTGCACATGCGCCAGGTCGGCGGTGTCATGAAAGCCTGGGCCCTGGAAAAAGAAGGGGCCGACGAACAAACAGCCCTTAAATGGGAACTGGCCGGTCTCCTCCACGATGCCGACTGGGAAAAACATCCCGAAGCCCATTGCCGGGTCATCATCGAAAAGCTGGAAGAATGGAAGATCGACCCGGAGGTCATTCATTGTATCGCCTCGCACGGCCCGAAGTATTTCGGGGTAGAGCCGGAGAATAGCATGGACAAAATGATCTATGTATTCGACGAGCTGGCCGGCTTCATCCATGCCGCCGCCCTGATCCGTCCCACCCGCTATGAAGGTATGGATGTCAAGGGCATTTTAAAGAGGTTGAAGACTGCGTCCTTTGCCGCCCAGGTAAGCCGCGACGATATCAGTGACGCCATCTCCCGCATCGATATACCCCTGGAAGAGATCATTCAGTTTATTATCGATCATCAGAAGGATATTCAATGATTCGGGCGATCCTTATGGAGTCGGCACGTATTGCCAGGTTCCCCCGCGGCTGCGGAGAGTCCCGTTGCACCCGGGGGTTAAAAATCAATGCCAAACCATTTCTTCCGCTCTTTTTTCTGGTATTTATCGTAGTTGAACTTATACAATTTGCCAGGACGGTGGGGGACGTCCGACTCCAGCTCGCCGGTATCTTCCAGCAGTTCCATGGAAAAGAACTTCTTCCGGAAATTGCGCCGGTCAAGCTTGACATCCAGGATGGCTTCATAGAGATTCTGCAGCTCCCTTAAGGAAAACTGTTTTGGCAAAAGGCTGAAGCCCAGCGGATGCTCCTGTATTCTTTTCTGCAGCCATTCATAACAGACATTGAGGATCAGCCGGTGATCGAACGCCATTTCAGACAGGGTTGTGACCCGGTGCCAGTGCAGCTCGTTGTCGAGGATTTTCAATTTATGATGTTCGATATTGATCAGGGAGCAATAGGCGATCGTGACCACCCTGGCGGCGGGGTGACGGCCTACCTGCCCAAAAGCCTTTACCTGCTCCAGGTACACATCGTCCATCCCGGTACGTGCTTTTAAGATCCGGTAAGCAGCCTGGTCCAGGTCTTCATGGTTATGCACCAGGTCCCCCAGCAGCGACCATTTATTATCAAATTTTTCAAAGTCGGATTTGATCAGCAATACTTTCAGTTCATTATCGTCAAAGCCAAAAATCACACAATCCACGGAAATGCCAATGATACCGTCATTTTCCAGTTGCTTCAGAATAGTCTTAATATCCATTTGGCTGGCACTGGCAGTCGATTCGGAAGCTTGGTTAGAAGGCGTGGTAGGGCTCATAGATCTACGAATTTAATCCCTTTTCCGATATGCCTGTTTTTCCCCTTCCGAAAATTCATCTTTAGCCGCCCGATTCACTTAATTTTACGTCTTCAAATTCCTTGTATGTATTCCTCCGAACAGACCCATCGACTACAAAAAAAGACCACGGACTTGTTAGCGGCAGCCCAGGGGCATTCCCTGGAAAAGGCCAAGCTAGAAGAGCTGAGGGAGAGCCTGCGCTTCCATGAATACCGGTATGCCATCCTAAACGAGCCGCTGATCTCGGATTTTGAATACGATACTTTGTATAAGGCCCTGGAGAGGATCGAGGCCGAACACCCGGCATTGATAACGCAGGACTCCCCTACCCAACGGGTAGCCAAGGGTCTCACGAAAGATTTTCCCAATGTCCAGCATCTCGTACCCATGCTGTCCCTGGAAAACTCCTATGATGCAGAAGACCTGCTGGATTGGGACCGGAAGGCCCGGGAGCTCACGGGACTGGAGGAGCTGGAATATTGCGTCGAACCTAAATTCGACGGCGCCAGTATTTCCCTGATCTACGAAAACGACCAGCTGCTTCGTGGGGTAACCCGGGGGGATGGGGTCGTCGGGGATGAAATCACCTCCAATATCCGGCAGATCCGTTCCGTTCCCCTCTCCGCTGCCTTCTCCCATTATGGCTTGCAACAGATTGAGATCCGGGGGGAAGTGCTGATGAACAAGGACAATTTTAAGAAATATAACGACCAGCTGGCCGAGCAGAATATTCCTCCTCTGGCAAACCCGCGCAATGCCGCCGCCGGCTCCCTGAGAATAAAAGACCCCAAAGAGGTGAGCCGCCGCAACCTGGAAGCCTTCCTCTATCATGTAAGCTACTTTACCACGATCGAGGGCTGGCAGATGGTGGATGGGCATATTATTGGTCCGGAAGGTCAGACGCCTGCGGCTACAGCTTCTTCAGGAAGGATTGAAGCCCCGGTACACCAGGCCTTAAAGACCCATAGCGGTTGTCTGAAAATGCTCTGGGACCTGGGTTTCCGGAGTCCGCAAAAGGAAAAACGGCTTGTAAAAGGGATCCAGGGCGTCATCGACTATTGCCAGGAGTTCGAGAAGCAGCGGGATGAGCTGCCTTATGAGATCGACGGCATGGTGATCAAGGTAAACTCTATCGCCCTGCAGGATCAGATGGGCATGACGACCCACCATCCCCGCTGGGCCATTGCGTTTAAATTTACTGCCCGGCAGGCTACCAGTACCTTATTGGATGTGGAATTCCAGGTAGGTCGCACCGGCAGTATCACCCCGGTGGCCAAGATCGACCCTGTGCCACTCAGTGGGGTTACCGTTAGCTCTGCTTCCTTATTCAATGAAGAGGTAGTCCGGGAAAAAGACCTGCGGATCGGGGACCGGGTATTGGTGGAACGGGCCGGAGACGTTATACCCTATATTGTAAAGCCGCTGACGGACCTGCGTACCGGTACTGAAACGGCGATCATTTTTCCCACCCACTGTCCTGTCTGCCATACCAAACTGGAAAAGCCGGAAGGGGAAGCCGTATGGCGTTGTCCGAATATCTTATGCGAGGCCCAGGTAGTGGAGCGGATCATTCATTTTGCCAGCAAGGATGCCATGGATATCCGCAGTCTCGGGGATGCCATCGTTCGGGAACTATTTAAACGGGAATATCTGAAGAGCATACCGGGCATTTACCGGCTTCCCTATGAGGAGATCCGTGAGCTGAAGGGCTTCGGGGAAAAAAAAGTAAACAACCTGCAATCGGCCATTGAGGCGTCCAAGAAACAACCGCTTCACCGGCTTATCTTCGGGTTGGGCATCCGTTATGTCGGCGAGACCACGGCGAAGATCCTGGCGGCTTCGGTCAGCCATCTGACCGATCTTGCCGACCGGTCCCTGGAAGACCTGCTAAACCTGGAAGATGTAGGTCCCAAAGTCGCCACCAGCGTGTATGAGTTCTTCCGCACCCCTATTAATCTGGAGATATTGAGCGAACTGGAAGACCTGGGACTTAACCTGAAAAGCCTTAAATCGACCGGAACGCCGGGCGGCAACCTGGATGGCCAAACGTTCTTATTCACGGGCACCCTAAGCCGGCTGAAAAGATCCGATGCCGAAGAGACGGTGGAAAAGAACGGGGGGAAGCTACTGGGCGGGGTAAGCAGCAAGCTCAACTACCTGGTGGTAGGGGAGGATGCCGGTAGTAAACTTGAAAAGGCAAAAAAAATCCCCTCGGTCCGAATACTCACAGAAGACGAGTTTATTAAGCTCCTAAACATATAAGAATATTTTCTTACGTTACTGGTAAATCGAAAATCTTTTCCGTAACTTTAAGAAAATTGTAGGCATGATTAGAAAACTCACCGGCGAAGTGTGGAAACCTTTGCAGTTTCCCGGCTGGAAACAACTCCGAAAAAAATACGCACTTTCATCACTGGGTCGTGTAGCCAGTTACTCAGATGATGTCTTAACCGATGGCAAATTGCTCAACGGTAGTCTCACAACCGGCTATAAGACCCTCAACCTGCATCGACCCGGAAACAATGGCACGCTCTACATTCATCGTGAGATTGCCCGTCTGTTCCTGGCCAAAGCTTCAGCGAAACACAAGTACGTGATCCATGTAAATCACAACAAGCTGGACAATGCATCCAAAAATTTAAAGTGGGCTACGCTCGAAGAGATGATCGCTCATCAGCAGAAGAGCCCTGCGAAGATCGCTTACAAAAAAGTACAGGCCAACCGTACCGTTGGACTGAAGCTAACGGCCTCGCAGGTAAAGACCATTAAGAAAACGCTTTCCAGCAAGAACAGGCAACTCACCATCAAGAAGCTGGCAGAGAAATACAATGTCAGCGAGATGACGATGTATCGCATCAAGAGCGGCGAAAACTGGGGAAGGATCAAATAGCCTGTCTTCCGCCAATGGAGAAATGAATAACCGAAAGGAAAATATAGTTATGTTGCAAGGTGCTACGATCAAGTTTCTCAAAGACCTCAAGAAAAATAACAATAAGCCCTGGTTTGAAAAGAACAAAGCCGCATACCTGAATGCAAAAGAAGATATTGATCAATTTACGCAGCAGGTGATCGACGGATTGGGGAAAATAGATGCAGACATTGCGTCGCTGACCCCCAGGGATTGCCTTTTCCGTATCTATAGGGATGTAAGGTTCTCCAAGGATAAGACCCCTTACAAAACAAATATGGGAGCTTCCTTTAATAAAGGGGGCAAAAAAGTGCCGACAGCCGGCTACTATTTTCATTGCGAACCCGGCTCCAACATGGCAGGCGGAGGCTTATGGATGCCCCTGTCTCCTGAGCTCAGCAAGGTCCGGCAGGAGATCGACTATAATTTTGAAGAATGGAAAAAGATCATCAGCCATCGTAATTTTAAAAAGGTCTTTTCTGCAGGCGTGGAAGGGATCGACCTTTTAGCAAGGCCACCCAAAGGCTATGAAGCGGAGAACCCGGCTATTGAATTTCTGAAAATGAAAAGTTTCATTGTCAGCCGCTCGTTCACCGACGCGGAGCTACAATCCAAGTCCCTCCTCAAAGAAGTATTGAAGACTTTTGAAGCGATGAAACCGTTCATTGATTTCCTTAATCGTTCTATGGAATAGGAAGACCTGTGGTCTTCCAGCCGAAATAACTTCCGACGAAATAAAGAAATAAGCCCGGTCCGGCCGGACCGGGCTTATTTCTTTATAAAAGATCTTTCTGCAGAAGATATTCCGCGATCTGAACGGCATTGGTAGCCGCTCCTTTCCGGAGATTATCGCTTACTACCCACATGTTGAGGGTCTTGGGCTGGGTCTCATCCCTTCTCAGCCTTCCTACGAACACCTCGTCTTTCTCATGGGCATCCTTGGGCATGGGATATTGTTGCTTAGCGGGATCATCCGTTACGATGACTCCCGGCGTTTTGCGCAGCAGGTCTTTCACCTCTTCCAGGTCGAATTCTTTTTCGAACTCCACATTCACGGATTCGCTATGTCCTCCCATTACCGGTATGCGTACGGTCGTTGCCGTTACCCGGATCGAATCATCCCGCATGATCTTTCTGGTCTCATTCACCATCTTCATCTCTTCTTTCGTATATCCATTATCGAGGAATGAGTCGATTTGGGGGATAGCGTTCAGATCGATAGGGTACTTATAGGCCATTTCTCCCTGGACGCCCTTTCTTTCATTCATCAGCTGGGTCACGGCTTTAACGCCTGTGCCAGTCACGCTCTGGTAGGTAGAGACCACGATTCTCTTTACCTGGTATTGTTTATGGAGGAGATTCAAGGCCACCACCATCTGGATCGTCGAGCAGTTGGGATTGGCAATGATCTTATCATCTTTTGTCAGGGCATCCGCATTCAGTTCCGGTACTACCAGTTTTTTAGAAGGGTCCATCCTCCAGGCGGAAGAGTTGTCGACTACCGTAATGCCGGCCGCTGCAAATTTGGGAGCCCATTCCAGGGAGGTGCTGCCGCCTGCCGAGAATATAGCCACGTTCGGCTTAGCTGCAATGGCATCGTCGGCGCTCACGATCTTATATTTTTTACCCTTGAATTCCACTTCCTTGCCGATAGATCTTTCCGAAGCGACAGGGATCAGTTCCGTGACGGGAAAATTCCTTTCTGCCAATACTTCTAACATTTTGGTGCCTACTAAGCCGGTGGCGCCTACGACTGCAACTTTCATTGTTGTACCCTCCTGGATCTTCCGTGCGGGGACGGAAGATTTTTGTTTTTTTTAGTTAATAAATAATGTGCGGCCCCTGCGGGGCGGGAACTAAAAAGCCTTCCCGATCGGGGAAGGCTCTTATTATCTTGGCATACAAAACAATCAAACCCCTTCCCGCTGTGGAAGCTGCTTCTTAATTTGCTTTGTATGTTTCATTGTCATTGTCATATATATAACGGGCCCAAAAGTAACTATAAAACAAAAAATTCCAAATTTTATTTTGTCAGCTCGTTTTATTTTGTCAGCTCGATCTCAAAGTTCACCAGATCTACGAACTGGCGGATCCGGGCATCTATATCCGCCCGGGTGATCTCTTTTAAGCGGGAAGGTCCGAATTTTTCCACGCAGAAGGAGGCCATGGCAGAGCCCACGATAATGGCCGTCTTCATATTTTCAAAAGAAATGTCTTTGGTGCCGGCAAGATAACCGATAAAGCCGCCTGCAAAAGTATCGCCGGCGCCGGTAGGATCGAAGACTTCTTCCAGCGGCAGGGCCGGTGCAAAAAAGACCTGGTCGCCATGGAAAAGCAGGGCGCCATGTTCTCCTTTCTTAATAATTACATATTTAGGGCCCATCTTCATGATTGCCTTCGCCGCCCGCACCAGGGAAAACTCTCCGCTGAGCTGGCGGGCCTCGCTATCATTCACCGTCAATACGTCTACCATGCCCAGTAACTCCGTCAGTTCGGGCAAAGCAATGTCCATCCAGAAGTTCATCGTATCCATGGCGATCAGCTTCGGCCGTTTCTTCATCTGTTGGATCACGCTGATCTGTACAGCAGGCGCCAGGTTGCCCAGCATCAGGAACTCGCTGCCCTGGTAGCTTTCAGGCACAACCGGCTTGAAATCCCCCAGCACGTTCAGATCCGTCACCAGGGTATCGCGGGTGTTCATATCCAAATGATATTTCCCGCTCCAGAAAAAGGATTTTTTATCGGGCACTGTTTCTACCGCCTCCAGGTTTACCCCCCGGCTCTTCAATTGATCCATTTCTTCCTTTGCAAAATCATACCCTACGATGGATACCTGGTTAATAGGCTTGACGAAATTACTGGCCGCATAAGCGATATACGTTGCGGCTCCGCCTACGATCCAATCGGTCTTTCCGAAGGGAGTTTCGATAGCGTCATAAGCCATTGATCCAACAACAATTAGTGACATAATATTAATATTTAGGGAAAAGCCGTGCAAACCTACACGAATTTTCCCACAAAAACGTGCTAACGGTTGTTAGTTTCCTATATCTTTATAGCTTCTTATGGCAAAAATTCAGAGCAAAAAGAACGGCACCAAAAAAGAGGTCATCATAGAAAAGGCGTCTAAGCTATTCCGCGAAAAAGGTTTCGGGGCGGCTTCCATGCGTGACCTGGCAGAACATGTGGGTGTCGAGGCGGCCAGCCTGTACAATCATATTCAATCCAAATCAGAGATACTCCAGACCATTTGTTTCCGGGTCGCCAATAAATTCATGACTAACCTGGAGACGGTGGAGTCCAGTCCGCAATCCACTCTGAAAAAAATGGACGATATCATCCGCCTGCATATCCGCATGATGCTCGATCAATATGAGTTCGTATATATCGCCGATCATGAATGGAGGCATCTGCCCGAGCCCTACCTTTCCAATTTTCTCAGCCAGCGCAGAAGCTACCGGAAGCGGTTGGGCAATATCATCGAAGATGGCATAACGAGGGGGGAGATGAAAGACATCGATCCTTATGTTGCCGTCCTGACGATCCTGTCTGCGATCAGCGGCATCGACTCCTGGCAGCGCTCCCGTAAAAGCACCAGTGCAGAAGACCTGGAATCGAATATGGTGAAATACCTCATCGAGGGGTTGAAAAAATAATATCCAATTAATTAAATATACCGTGGCCAGTCATTTCCAATCATTACAGGTAGAGGATATCCGGCGTGAAACAGCTGATTGCGTTTCTATTTCTTTTTCCATTCCGCCGGAACTCCGGTCAGCATTTAGCTTCAGACAAGGCCAAAATATCACGATCAGGTCCCTGGTAGAGGGAAAAGAGATCCGCCGCTCCTATTCGATCTGCAGCAGTCCGTTGGAAGACGAATTACGGATTGCCGTAAAGAAAGTGCCGGGAGGCCTGTTCTCCACCTATGCCAATGATCAGCTCCGTAAAGGAACCTTATTGGAAATACTGCCGCCGACCGGTAAATTCTATACGGAACTGAATGCCGGTCAGCAGAAGAACTACCTGGCTTTTGCGGCCGGCAGCGGCATAACACCCATTTTGTCTTTGATCAAAACCACCTTGGCCACAGAGCCCCGCAGCCATTTCACCCTGGTCTACGGAAATCGCCACCGGTCCTCCATCATCTTCAGAGAAGAGTTGGAATCTCTTAAAAACCGCTATATGCAGCGGATGGCCCTCCATCATATTCTCAGCCGGGAAAAAATGGACACGCCGCTGAATCAGGGAAGGATCACTTCTCAAAAATGCGGGGAGCTATGCGGCAAACTGATCGATCTGCCGGCAATGGATGAGATCTTCCTCTGCGGACCGGGAGAAATGATCTTCGCGGTGAAAGACTGGCTGGAACAAAACGGAACCGATCCCCGAAAGATCCATTTTGAATTATTCAATCCCGTGGAGAAAGGGACGGGCGAACTGCCGGGGAAAAGGCAGGGCCTGAAGGAGGAAAGACCGGGAGAAGCGGCAGCTCTCCGGGGCAAGACCAGTAAGGTTACCATCAAGCTGGACGGGATCAGCTATGACTTCGACCTGCCTTACGACGGGGAGGCGATCCTGGATGCTGCGCTGGAGCAGGGTGCCGACCTGCCCTTCGCCTGCAAGGGAGGAGTCTGCTGCACCTGCCGGGCAAGGCTTACGGAAGGAAAAGTAGAGATGGAAGTCAACTATGCCCTGGAGAAAGACGAAATGGCGGCCGGGTTTATCCTTACCTGCCAATCCCATCCCCGAACGGAAAGGGTGATCGTCGATTTCGATTCCAAATAAACAGCCCGGAGCCTTCGGCTCCGGGCTGTGAAAAGGTCTTTTGATCAATACCCTTCGTTCTGCGTCAACAAGGGGTTCAGATCCAATTGGGTCTGGGGAATAGGATATAAGAGCTGATAGGTTTGAACATTGTAGTTAAGGCTATTCCCGCTACCATCTTTTTGAGCATTCATGACAGCCAGGGCCCTTCCGGTTCTTACCAGGTCGAACCAGCGCTGTCCCTCAAATGCTAATTCCAGCCTCCGCTCCTTCTCAATGGCAAGGGCCATATCATTTTGATTGGCGGCGGTTGTAGCAGCCAGTCCGACACGGGCACGAACCGTATTCACCATCACGGCGGCATTGGCAATATCCGATTTTGCATTATAGGCCTCCGCTCTCAGTAGCAGGATATCAGCCAGGCGAATCATATACATATTGTTAAGGCCATTGTTCGGATCTGTATATTTGGAAAGTACGGGATAATTGGTCGGAGTTGTCCAATACTTATCGGGCCATCCGTAGGTGACAAAGGTTATGGAAGCATTAAAACGGACGTTGTCACCTTCCGCAGTAAAGACGTTTACCAGGTCGTTGGTGGGCGTCTCGAATTTTTTCCAGCCGGCTCCGATGAATTGAGATGGGATCCAGTTACCCACGCTGCTGCTATATCCATCGTACTGAATCTCCCAGATAGACTCACTATTGTTCTTATGGTTGATATCCCAGAGATCGGCATAATTCGTCAGCAGCGTATAATGGGGGATCGCCTGGTCACAATAATAGGCCACGGAGTCCCAGTTGGCAGGAGATTGCGTAGCATAGATCTTAGCCAGTAAGGCATTTACAGCGCCTTTGGAGACGATGAATTTGGAAGGATTTGCCCCGGGATCCCCCACCGTTGATTTAGCAAACCAGCAATCATTCAGAATGGCGGCGTATACCGTATCAATAGGAGAAGGCAATCCCCCGGATGTCTTGATCAATGTTTCTGAATTGGTCGGGTCGATAGGGATCAGCACTACCGGTATTTTTCCCCAGAGCCTCACGGCATCGAAATATTCGAAAGCGCGCACAAACCGGGCCTCCCCTAAAATCTGGCTTTTACGGGCAGCCGTTAAGGCGGGATCCGTGCAGGCCCCGATCTGCGCAATAGCGCTATTGGCTACTCCGATCACAGAATAACAATCACTCCAGTCCCGGGCAACATTACCATTCAACCCAGTGAGCGTAAACAGGTCGATGGCCGTATTATCAGGGTTATCGCCACCCGCATAACAATTATCTGATTTCACATCCCCGTTTGTGATCCTATCGAGCACATTAAATTCAATCCCGGGCCCATATCCCGCCCCTTTGAATTTACCATAGACCCCCTGTATTAAACTCTCTGCAGTTGTAGCCGAGATAGAGGAGTCGGAGGCTTTGGAAGTCACCACCTGGGTGACAGGTTTTTGGTCCAGCAGCTTGGTACAACCCGATAATATAAGTGCTGTAAATGCCCCTAAAAAGGCTGTTTTATATAATAATTTATTTTTCATTTTTAAACATTTTTAGTTAAACATTTTTCCAAAAAAAGACCTGAGATCTATTTCAAACTAATGTTTAAGCCGACAAGGAATATTTTAGATTGGGGGTAAGCGCCGCTATCCAGGCCCAGGGAAATGTTCCTTGCGTCGTTATTGTTGCTGGCGCTTCCATTAGGATTCACTACGATCGGATTACCGCTGGAATTGACTTCCGGATCAAACCCTTTGTATTGTGTGATAGTAAGCAGGTTATTGGCCGATACGTAAATGGAAGCTGCGCCCAATCCTATTTTGTCAATCAATTTCTGGTTAAACCGGTAAGACAGGGTAATCGTCTTGAATCGCAGATAGGAACCGTTCTCCAAAAAACGGGTAGAGATCAGCGAGTTGTTGGGAATTCCTACGGCGGGTATATCCGTGACATCACCTTTCGTCTTCCATCTTCTCAGGATAGCCGAGCTCTGGTTAGCTGAATTCAGCATGGATTCCGCTTCCATCCTTCCCACGTTATAAATTTTATTTCCCTGTGAGCCTTGTATAAATACCGTGAGGTCAAAATTCTTATAAGAGACATTATTAGTCATTCCATAGGTGAATTTCGGCTGGGCATTCCCAATGAAGCGACGGGAGGTCGGCGAAGGGTTGTCCGATAACGTATCGGCACGGGTCAGGTACATTTCGTGTCCGTTCGCCGGGTTGACGCCTTTGGCGACATAGCCGTAAAATTCGCCTAGTCCGTATCCTGTCGCCAGGGAAATAGCATGCTGGGGCGTACCGGCGCCATTTAAGGAAACATCTCCATAAGTGGGTGAAGCCGTAATTCCGTATAGCAGGCCGGTCACCTTATTCTGGTTGAAGGAAATGGTGAAGTCAGTGCTCCATCTGAAATCGCCAGTTACGACGTTCCGGGTGGATATCAGGAACTCTTCCCCGATATTCTGCATGCTTGCCCCGTTCACCGGTGCGGAGTTATAGCCCGATTGAGCCGGTAATGGGACATCGTATAAAATGTCTTTTGTTTTCTTGATATAAAAGTCCCCCGAGAAGGAAATCCTTCCATTTAAAAAGCTGGCATCGACCCCTATATTGGTTTGCGTGCTGGTCTCCCAGGTCAGGTTGGCCGGCGCCGTGGTGGAGGGGGTTACACTTCCATTGGTAGCGGAATCATTACTGACCGTCACATTGGATAGGGGTAAATAAGCATAGCTGCCAATCCCTTCCTGGTTACCATTCTGCCCCCAGCCTGCTCTCAATTTCAACTCGCTGATAAAATTCTGTTTCTTCATGAATTCCTCGCTGGAAATCCTCCATCCTGCAGAGAACGAAGGGAAGACCGCCGTTCGGTTACCGGGAGCGAATTTGGAAGAATTATCCGAGCGCAGGTTGGCCTGGAATAAATATTTGCCGTCAAAATCATAGGAAATCCTGCCCAGGTAGGAGATCAGGGCCCACTCATCGATCGCTGTCGTTGTCGGCTTATGAATGGAATCCCGCGCGAGGCTGGCGTCCCAGGGCAGAAGCCGGTATGCGTTCGCTAAATGGGAGCCGCCGATCGTAATGCTGTTTGTATGCGCATCCTGTGCCGTCCATCCTGCCAAAGCCGATAAATGACTTCTGCCAAAGGTGGTATTATAGGTCAAAGTCTGTTCGCTGAGCCAAGTAAGTATGGTGGTGGTGGTCTGCGAATGGTCGCTGGGATTGGTAGTGGCAATGTTCGAGGTGAGGAAGGGGTCGACGAAAGACCGGGCCTGATCATTCTGGTAGTCGAGACCAAACCGGGTCTGGAACGCCAGCCCTTTAAGCAATTTTACATCTGCGCCCAGGTTGGATAATAAACGATCATTTAAGAAGTGGGTGTACCTTCCCAGAATAGCGCCATAAGGATTGGACCACCCTTTCAACGTATTATAGCCGATTCGTCCGTCCGGCATAAATTTCGGCACGGTAAAAGGCGTTTCAAGAGCGGACAATACGACCCCGCCATTGGCGACTCCTACATTATCCGTTACTCCATTATTACGCGAACGGGAAAGTACCGTACTGGTAATAAAAGTCAGCCAGTCATTTGCCTTCGTTGTCAGGTTTACCCTGCCCGTCAACCTGTCGAAGGTGGCGGGCTTCACAATACCTTTTTGATTCAGGTAATTTATAGAAATGTAATGCTGGGTCTTCTCAGAGCCTCCGGCAATGGACAATTGATAATTTTCCTGGTTGCCATTTTGAAAAACTTCTTTCGGCCAGTTGACATTATTGGCATTCACCATCGAATCGGTAACCGCTACTACCGGGTAGTTCAGCTCATTGGCATAATCCTGGTACTGCTTGCCATTTAGAACGGATAACATCTTTGTTGCCGAGGAGGTACCAACATAAGTGCTGAAATTAATTTTTGATTTACCGGCCACGCCTTTCTTAGTAGTGATGACCACTACCCCATTGGCGGCACGGGTACCATAGATGGACGCGGAGGCCGCATCCTTCAGGATAGAAATGGTTTCTATATCGCTGGGGCTAAAGGCTGAGATATCCGTCATGGGGATACCGTCCACTACATATAGGGGATCATTCCCGGCACTGATGGAAGAGGCGCCTCGTACCCGGATGGTCAGGCCCGCCCCCGGCTTACCGGAGTTGGACACTACCTGTACCCCTGCCGCCTTACCCTGCAGGGCTTCTCCGGCATCCACGATGGGGCGGTTGGCGATATCGGCGGCGGTAACGGTGGATACGGCGCCCGTGAGATCTTTTCTCCGCTGGCTTCCATAGCCTATCACTACGACTTCATCCAATTTTTTATCCGAGGGCGCCAACTGTGCGTTTACAACATTCTGACCGTTAACAGCCACTTCCTTGTCCGCATATCCGATATAAGAGAATACCAGAGTGGCATTTTCCTCGGCAGTAAGCGTATATTCTCCTTTATTACCGGTCGAAGTGCCGATAGCGGCCCCTTTTACCCGTACCGATACCCCGGGAAGGGGTTCACCCGCCGCCCCGGTTACGATACCTGTAATACGGATGGCCTGTTTTTCCGGTCCGCTGGACATAATGACTACCAGGTTATTGTTCAGGATCTTATAGGTAAGATCCGTACCTGAAAAAAGGTGTTGCAAAGCAGCTTTAAGGTCCGAGTTGAGAAAATTGACATTTACTTTTTTCCGCAGGGACGCCAGATCGTAGTTGTAAAGGAAGCGGAATTCGCCCCGCTTCTCGATCTTATTCAGGACTTTGGCGATCTCCGTCTGCTGCATGGTCAATGTGATGGAGCCTTGTGCATGAACATCTGCCCTTGCCTGCAGGATGCTCATCAGAATTAACAGAAAGGAAAGCTTCATAATGACGAGGAATTTAAAGAGCAATCGTAACTTACCCCTCCCTATGTGGGGTTGTGAAATTTTCATACATTTATGATTAAGGATGAATAAATAGGAAACCTCTCACCTCCCGCCAAGTTGGTTGTTGGTTTCCGTTCAATCTGAACGGGGAATGTGCTAACATTTCCCGTTTTTCATTTTATACAACGGCTGTTAACAGGATTGTCACCGGCTGTTGCCATTATTTTCCATATAGTTCAATTTCGTTCCCGTTTATTTTATAGCTGAAATCCGCGGTAAGCTGGAGGGCATTCAGTGCATCCTGTACGGTTTCATTGGCAAAAGCGCCCCCAAAATGGTAATTGTACAATGCCTTGTCTTTAAAAAAGATTTTGACATTATACCATCGTTCCATTTTTTCTGCTAATTCCTCAAAAGAATCACCGTTAAAGACAAGTCTGTTATACAGCCACGCTGTTTCTTCCTTATTGCTGTCCGGTATATTCCGGGGGAGGCTGTTAACGGCTATATCCGGCGGCGCCGTCCGCGCTGCGGCGCTCCGGACGTCCGGAGACAGCGCCGGCAAGGGTGTTACAGCCAATTGTTTATTGAATACGAGCTTTTCATTCGGTTTGAGGATCACCCTTGGGGCGTCGGGATTGTTCTGCCGGGAGACCTCGATCGCGCCCTTCAGCAGGGTCGCTTCGATGGTCGCGTCCTGCGGGTAGGATTTGACGGTGAAGGCCGTACCGAGCACCTTTACGTCGAGCGCGGAAGTATGCACTATAAATGGGCGCTGCATATCTTTTACGACATCGAAATAGGCCTCGCCTTCCAGCTCTACTTCCCGGGAAGGGCCATCAAAATTGTGGGTATATTTTAACCGGCTGCTTGAATTCAGCCATACCTGGGTACCGTCGGGTAATACCAGTTTTGTCCTGGCTCCCGCCCTGGACAGCACTTCTCCACCCCTGACCTGTTGGAGAGGGCCGGGTGTCGAGGGACGGATCGTATACAGTCCCCATCCCAGCAGGACGGCCGCAGCAACCGCAGCGGCATACCCTAATATCTTCCGGAAAGGCCGCCGGATCACGGGTGTGGGTTCTTCTTCTATCGGGGAAGGCTCCTGTTTTTCCAGGTCTACGATCTTCCGAAACCGTGCTTCCAGATCGGTATCTTCAAGGCCCGGCCCGGCTATATTGGCAGGAAGGACAGTAAAATAAGAGTGGAGGATATCGAGCAGATATTGCTTTTGGGGGGATTCTTCCAATAATTGCTGCAATTCTTCCGCTTCAGCCGGAGCAGCTTCGCCCGACAGAAGCCGGGACATCAATACCCATAAGCGATTGTTTTGTATCATACAGCAAGCCTTATTTTCCGGACGCCGAGGGGCGTCTTATACTCGTAAGACAAGCAAATAAGAAGCATCTACTAAAGGAAAGTTAAAAATATTTTTGGGCAGAAGCTATTTGTGGGGGGTGCTTTTCTGCAGGGGGAAGCCGAATTCGGCTTCCAGGGCGGAAGCGATACGTTTGACGGCAATAGCCATTTGGACATCGATCGTGTTAACGGATATATTTAAGATCTCGGCGATCTCCTTATACCGGAGTCCGTCTTCCCTTACCAGCTTAAAGATCATTTTGCAGCGGGGGGGCAGGGCTTCCACGGCCTTTTGTATTTTTTTGTACATTTCCGCCGTGATAAGGATCTGTTCGGGGTTGACAGCGGACCCGTTCAGTTCGATCTGGATATGATCGAAGGGCTCGGTGATACTCTCCCTGGCCTTCTTAGATAAATAATTGAGCGCGGTATTCTTGGTTGCCGTATATAAATAAACCCGCAGGTTCCGGATGGTGGGAAGTTCTTCTCTTTGCTGCCATATTCTGATAAATACATCTTCTACGATCTCTTCCGCCGGTTCCCGGGTCTTCATGATCGCCAGGGCGAACTGGTAAAGACGTTTATAGTAAGAGAGGTATACCTGTCTGAACGCGCCTTCATCTCCTGCTGCGATCTGCTGCAGGAAAGCCAAAGGGTAATCCCCCAAAAAAGGATGTTCTTTTTCCATGTGTGGTGCGCTCGTTCTCCGATCCTCCAAAATTATTCAGACCTCAAAATTATTCAATCCTTTTTAAAAAACGGTATGCTGTTGTCGCTTATTATAAATTGGCGCCAAAAAACACCTCCAACTAACACTTGTTAGTATTTTCCCGAAAAAAAAGTACCTTTACTATTTAAATTTTTAACGATGTCCCTGCAGGAATTCGAAAAAACATTTCAGGACAAAGTGGACCAGGACATCCGGATCGAGCCGAAAGACTGGATGCCCGATGCCTACCGGAAGACCCTGATCCGGCAGATCTCCCAGCATGCACATAGCGAGATCGTGGGAATGCTGCCGGAGAGTAACTGGATCACCCGCGCCCCTACCCTAAAAAGAAAAGCGATTTTGCTCGCGAAAGTACAGGATGAAGCGGGACATGGATTATATCTCTATTCCGCGGCAGAGACCATGGGCACCAGCCGCGATGAGCTGATCGGGCAACTGCACAGCGGAAAAGCCAAATACTCCTCTATATTCAATTATCCCACGCTGACCTGGGCGGACATGGGCGCCATCGGCTGGCTGGTCGACGGAGCTGCTATTATGAACCAGGTGCCTTTATGCCGGGCCTCCTATGGTCCTTATGCGAGGGCGATGGTGCGCATCTGCAAGGAAGAAAGTTTCCACCAGCGGCAGGGGTTCGAAATATTACTGGTCCTGAGCCGGGGAAGCCAGGCCCAGCGAAGGATGTGCCAGGATGCTATCGACCGTTGGTGGTGGCCCTCGGTCATGATGTTCGGCCCCAACGACGATGCCTCTCCCCATACGGCACAAAGCATGCAATGGAAGATCAAGCGTTTTACGAATGACGAGCTGCGCCAGCGATTTGTAGATGTCTGTGCAGAACAGGTGAAAATACTGGGCATGACCCTTCCCGATCGGGATCTGGTCTGGAATGAAGAAAAGAAACACTATGATTTCGGGCCCATCGACTGGGAAGAGTTCCGGGAGGTGATCAATGGCAATGGTCCCTGTAATAAAGAAAGGCTGGCGGCCCGCGTAAAAGCACATGAGGAGGGAGCCTGGGTAAGAGAGGCAGCCCTGGCACACGCGGAAAAGAGAAAATAAATATTTAACGATATGTCGGAACAGCAATGGCCCTTATGGGAGATATTCATCCGCAGCAAGCAAGGTCTGGATCACAAACATGCCGGCAGCCTTCATGCCGCAGATGCGCAGATGGCTATCGAAAATGCAAGGGACGTATACACCCGCCGCATGGAAGGCATCAGTATCTGGGTCGTGGAAAGTAGACACATTCATGCCTCTAACCCCGATGAAGCATCCTCCTTCTTCGATCCCGCCAACGATAAGGTCTATCGTCATCCGACTTTTTATGATCTACCGGACGAATTAAAGTATATGTAACAATGGCCTATCAGCAAGCCCTCATCGATTTTACCTTACAGCTGGCGGACAATGCCCTGATCCTGGGTCACCGCAACAGTGAATGGACAGGCCATGGCCCGGTCCTGGAGCAGGATATCGCCCTCTCCAATATCGCACTGGATCTGGTCGGCCAGGCAAGGTACTTCTATCAATATGCCGCCCGGCTCATTAATCGATCCGGACAAGAGGCCCCCGGAGCGGACATCACTGAAGACTCACTGGCTTACCTGCGCGATGGCTGGGATTTCAGGAACTGCTTACTGGCAGAGCAGACCAATGGGGACTGGGCCAAAACTATTTTAAGGCAATTCTTCTTCAGCGCCGCACAATATTATTTGTACGAAGGTCTTCGGTATAGCAAGGACGCCGAGCTGGCCGCCATCAGCGAAAAGGCCTTTAAAGAGGTCATCTATCATCTTCGCTGGAGCAGCGAATGGGTGATCCGTTTGGGAGATGGAACGGCTGAAAGCCGTGCCCGTATGGAGACCGCGCTGGGGGATCTGTGGAAATTCACCGGCGAGCTTTTTATCCCCGCTGCTTATGAAGAGCCATTGGTTCTGGAAGGTATAGCCGTAGAGCTTTCGTCGCTGCAACCTAAATGGGAAGTGAAAGTAAGAGAAATATTTTCCGAAGCGGGGCTGTCCTATCCCGGCGCACCGGCAGGGAAGAAGGGTGGCCTGTTAGCCGGCGGTAAAGAAGGGCGGCATACCGAACAGCTGGGTTATATTCTCGCGGAAATGCAATTTCTTCAAAGGGCTTATCCGGGCTGCGAATGGTAGATTATGAAAAAATATGGTCCTTATTAGAGGAAGTCAATGATCCGGAGGTCCCGGTCCTTTCCATTCTCGATCTGGGTATTGTACGGGATGTGAAAGTAGAGGAGGGCAAGGTAGTCGTCGTCATTACCCCCACCTATAGTGGCTGCCCGGCCATGGACGTTATCCGGATGCAAATAAAGATGACCTTACTGCAGCAAGGATATGAGTCTGTCGATATCCGGAGCATTCTCTCCCCTGCCTGGACCACGGACTGGATGAGCGAAAAGGGAAAGGACAAATTAAGGGCTTTTGGCATTGCAGCGCCGACACCTGTACAACAGGTCTGCCATCCGGGACTTTTTTCCCGGGAAGAAGGGATCCCCTGTCCCCGCTGCCAGTCGCATCATACCAGCCTGATCAGTCAATTCGGTAGTACTGCCTGCAAGGCGCTCTACCGCTGCGAAGACTGCAAAGAGCCTTTCGATTACTTTAAGTGTCATTAGGCTGTTTAAGTGTCGTTGAGTTGTGAGTAGTTTAAATTATTGTACGCTTGAATCATATACCGATGTCTTCCATACTATTTGAGATACATGACCAGATCGCCTTTATCACTCTCAACCGGCCCGATAAGCTGAATGCCTTCAACCGTGAAATGGCCCTGCTGCTGCAGAGCAGGCTGGATGAATGCGCCCGTCTTTCTGAAATAAGAGCCGTTTATCTGACCGGGGCGGGGAAAGGTTTCTGCGCAGGACAGGACCTGGCTGAAGTCACGGACCCTAATGGTCCGGGCATGGACAAGATCCTGAGCGAACATTATAATCCTATCGTGACCCGGATACGCCAGCTTCCCAAGCCCGTGATAGCGGCAGTAGGAGGCGTGGCGGCGGGCGCGGGCGCCAATATCGCCCTTTGCTGCGACATCGTCGTAGCGGCACAATCCGCTTCTTTCATACAGGCTTTTTCAAAGATCGGTCTCATCCCGGACAGCGGAGGAACCTACTTCCTGCCCCGGCTGGTCGGCTGGCAGCGGGCATCCGCCTTGTCTATGCTGGGAGATAAAATAAGTGCCGTTGAAGCGGAGAGGATGGGCATGATCTATACCGTTTATGAAGACGCGGAATTCCCGGCCGCCTCCAAAGCCCTGGCGGTAAAATTGTCTCTATTACCCACGCGGGCCCTGGCTTTAACCAAACAGGCCCTGAATCAGTCCTCCGTTCATTCTTTGGAGGAGCAACTGTTGCTGGAAGACAAATTGCAGCAGGCGGCGGCAGCCACGAAAGATTATGCGGAAGGGGTGCAGTCCTTCCTGGAGAAAAGAAAACCCGATTTCCGTGGGGAATAAAACGCCGGAGGCGTTTTAATAAACTAAGTCTTTATGATATACGAATTCAAGGGTATCAAACCCGTGATAGATCCTTCTTCCTTCGTTCATCCCCAGGCGGCAGTGACGGGAGATGTCCATATCGGTAAGAATGTATATATAGGCCCGGGAGCCGCTATCCGGGGAGATTGGGGGCAGATCCTCATTGAAGATGGCTGCAATGTACAGGAGAACTGCACTATTCATCTATTTCCCGGCACCACGGTATGGCTGAAGAAAGGAGCCCATATAGGGCATGGGGCCATTATACACGGGGCTGTCATCGGCCGCAATTGCCTGATAGGCATGAATAGTGTCATCCTGGACAATGCCGAGATCGGGGACGAATGTATTATCGGGGCGCTCAGCCTCGTCCGGACCGGCGAAAAGATCCCCGGCCGGAGCATGGTCGTCGGCAATCCTGCCAAAATAATAAAAACCGTCAGCGATGAAATGATCCGGTGGAAAACGGAAGGCACGGCCCTGTACCAGGCGCTTCCCGGGGAAATGCGGAAGAGCTGGGCTGTCTGTGAGCCTTTGCCGGTGGAGCAAACCCGCTCCGGGCCCCCGGATAGCCCGCCAAGGGCCTATCAGCCCTGGAGTGGCGCCGGAACACGGCCTCTTCAGGAAGAATAAATTAAAAGACTACCTTTGACGCTCAATTGAAATTGTACCGGGAGTGGAGAAATCAAATTTTGTCGATCAGATACGGGTTTTTTGCAGAAGCGGGCACGGCGGAGCCGGGAGCAAACATTTTGCGCATACTAAGTTCAACGATATGGCCGGGCCGGATGGTGGCGATGGAGGCCGCGGGGCGCATATTATTTTACGGGGAAGCAAACATTTGTGGACCCTCCTGCACTTACGATATTATAAGAACGTCCTGGCGGAAAATGGCGAGAATGGCAGCGGTAACAACTGTAGCGGCCGTTCCGGAAAAGATATTATCATAGAAGTACCGCTAGGTACGATCGCCCGGGATGAAGAGACGGGTAAGACAGAGGTCGAAATACTGGAAGATGGGCAGGAAATGATCTGGGTGAAAGGAGGACGAGGCGGCTTAGGCAATGCTCAGTTCGCTACTCCCACGAACCGGGCCCCTGAACATGCCCAACCGGGCGAGGAGGGCACGGAAGGCTGGAAAGTGTTGGAACTGAAGGTTCTGGCCGACGTGGGGCTGGTAGGCTTTCCCAATGCCGGCAAGTCCACCTTATTATCGGTCATGACGGCCGCTACTCCCAAGATCGCCGACTATGCATTTACTACCATAACCCCGCAGCTCGGGATGGTGGAATACCGGGATGGCCGTTCTTTTTGCATGGCCGACCTGCCGGGTATCATCGAAGGAGCCGCGGAAGGCAAAGGTCTTGGACATCGCTTCCTCCGGCATATCGAACGCAACCCTATCCTGCTTTTTCTCATCCCCGCTGATAGTAAAGACCATGGAGAGGAATTCGATATCCTGAAAAAAGAGCTGGAGAAATATAATCCCGAACTGCTGCATAAGCGTTTTATAATCGCCGTCAGTAAAAGTGATATGCTGGATGAAGAGCTGAAAGAAGCCATTGCAAAAGAACTTCCCCCGGATATTCCTCACCTGTTCATTTCTTCGGTCACCCAACAGGGTCTTATCCCCTTAAAAGATCTTCTTTGGAAAGTACTGAATGAAGATCAGGCATAAAATCGCCTTCAATCGAGTCGACATTCACATTATAACAAAACACATGTGTGCTTCTTAACACAAATTTCACGTTCCGTCATTGCATTTTAACAAAATACATCGTATCTTTATAATAACGCTACGTTTTTCTACGTTCTCCCTTTCAGCAGCCTGCCATACTACGATTGTCTCCCGCCCGCCCTTACTGCCCTTTTCAATTGCTAACTGCCTTGTTGCTGCTGCCCCGATTAACCTGTTATCTGACATTGCCGCCTTCCCGATTGTCCTGTCGCCTCTATTGCCCCCGTCGCAAAATATTCCATAACCGGGCTCCGCCCGCTGCCATCCGGATTGCTTCCACCTGATTAAGATCCGATTGTTCCGTCATATAATGTCTACTGTTCACCAGTTATTAAAATACATTTATATGAAGAACCCATTTATCATCCCCGCCGGCAAGTCGGGCTTCCCCGGCAAGTTGATCCCCGCAATCCTGTTCCTCCTTGTTGCCGCTACAACCCAGGCTCAGTCTGTCTCTGCGACGACTCTGCCAAAAGAAGACTCCTCCCTGGTGAAATACCTTGGAACACAGGACGATCTGATATTATTTAACGTAGCATACAAAAATCCCCAGGGCGCCCCATTCAGCCTTGTTGTTAAAGATCAGGACGGCACTGAATTATACAAGAATGCCTGGTCCGAAAAAAACTTTTCCCGGCAGTTCCGGCTACCGAAAGCAGACAGAAGCAGGATCACCTTTATCATCCGCAACGGTAAAGAGGCTGCCATCGTAAAGACCTTCGAGATCAATGTCAATAGCCGTTATGTCCAGGATATAGCCGTAAAAAAACTCAATTAATCCACTCATTTCCATAACACGCAAAAACCATTTTTATGAACCAGCTCATCTTGAACACACAAAAAGCGCTCAGACTGTCCATCCTTCTCCTTGTATTGATCCCTGCTACGCTGCTCACCCGTGCAGCCGGCAATGAGCCCATTGAAAACCACCCCGGCAGTGCCAGCACAGCAGAAGTCCGGTATGTCGGCACCCATGAAGGCGATCCCTTATTCAATGTATTGTATACTAACAGCGCTGGGGCCCGGTTCAGCGTAAAAGTATTGGACAATGAAGGGCACCAGCTCTTCCAGGGAGTCTATACCGACCGGAAATTCGACAAGAAATTCAAAGTGACCGATGCGCAGAATTACGGTAAACTGACGTTTATTATCCGGAATTTCCAGGACAACTCCGTACAGAGCTTTGAGATCAACTCCGTCGACCGCATGGTAGAGGATGTAGAGGTCAAAGAAGTCAAATAAAGCCAGTCCGTCCGGAATTGAGGGGCGCCCGTCCCGGAATTGTGGCCTGCGGTCCGTTGTAGTGGGCTGACTGTCCCGGGTATTTTGGGATGTTACTTTTTTTGCAGAGGTTTGTTCCTGCTAAAAAAGTAACCAATGAATCCAAAAAAGCTTCTCCTGACGATGGTCTTGTCCGCTGTGCTGCTTCGTGGCTTTGCCGATGAAGGCATGTGGCTGCCGCTCCTGCTGGGCGAGCAGGTCTATAATGACATGGTAAAAAAAGGGCTCAAGCTCACCAGAGAGCAGCTCTATAGTATTAACAAAGCATCTCTCAAAGATGCCGTTATCATCTTCGGGCGCGGCTGTACCGGGGAGATCGTAAGCGGCGAAGGGCTGATCTTTACCAATCACCACTGTGGTTATGAGGCGATCGCTTCTTCCAGCTCCATCGAGCACAACTATCTTCACGATGGATTCTATGCCAAAAGCAAGCAGGAAGAGATACCCGCCCGTGGGCTGTATGTCGACTTCCTGGTTAAGATCGACGATGTGACCAAAGAGGTGGAGGACTCCGCCAAGGGATTGAGCGGCGCAGAAAGGGTCGCCAAATTACGCACTGTTCTCGCAGCCATCAATACCCGCTATTCAGATAGCTCGAAGAGTGTTACAGGCAGGGTAAGTCCCTTATTCAAAGGCAACCAGTTCCTGGTCTTTGTCTATCAGCGTTATAGTGATATCCGTTTGGTAGGGGCCCCGCCGGAAAGTGTCGGCAAGTTCGGCGGTGATACCGATAACTGGGAATGGCCGCGCCATACAGGGGATTTCTCCGTCTTCCGGGTATATATGAACCGGAATGGTCAACCCTGCGATTATTCTCCCGATGATATCCCTTTGAAGCCCAAATACTCTTTACCCGTCTCTCTGAAAGGGCTAAAAGACGGGGATTATGCGATGATCTATGGCTATCCCGGCGGCACCAACCGGTATGAGACTTCTTATGGAGTGAAACAAAAGATCGACATCGACAATCCTACCCTGGTCAAGCTCCGGGACCTGCGCCTGAAATATATGTTCGCCGAGATGAAGAAAGACCCTGCCGTCAAGCTGCAGCTGGCCTCCAATTATGCCGGTATCGCCAATTACTGGAAGTTCTTCGACGGGGAATCCAAACAATTGATAAAGTATACTATATACGATCAAAAGAAAGGGCAGGAGGCTGCTTTTCAGCAATGGGCTCAGGACAAACCCGAATTCGAGCACGTGTTCGGCGACTGGTCCAAAGCCTATGAAGAATGGCGCCCTTATTCCAAACATCGGGTATACCTGAATGAAGGTATCTTCGGAAGTCCGCTCATAGCCTTTGCCTCTACCTTGCAGGAAGTAGAAAATGCCCTGGTGAAACCGGGCGGCGGGGATATTAAAAAAGCTCTCAAGGCAGCCGATGATGCCCGCAAGAACTTCCTGAAGGACGAGAACAAAGCCTCCGACCAGAACATCCTGGCGGCCGTCACGCAGCTTTATTATACCGACATCGACAAGAATCAGCATCCTATCGGGTTCTATGAGGAGCTGAAGGGTAGCTACGGCGATCTGCACGATGAAAATACCTATAAAAAATATGCGGCGGCCCTGTTCAGGAATACCTTGCTATTCGATGATGCCCGCTGGCAGACTTTTGTCACCCAGCCCGATGCCACTGTGTTACAAAGCGATCCTGCCTACAAGCACGCCAATGCTTTCCTGCGAAACTGGCAAGGGAAATATCTATCTTTCTCCCAGCAATTTATGGCTACGAATAACGAGCTGGGCAGACTATACCTGAAAGGGATCCTGCAGATGGACCCGAAAAAAGTCCGTTACCCGGATGCTACATTTACGATGCGTGTATCCTATGGGAATGTAAAATCTTATAATCCCCGCGACGCGGTACATTACGATTATGTAACGACCCTGAAAGGGGTGCTGGAAAAATATGTTCCCGGAGATTATGAATTCGATCTGCCTCCCGGGCTGGTCGAGCTGGCTAAGAAAAAAGATTTCGGGCAGTATATCGATAAACAGCGTAATGACCTGGTCGTTGGCTTTATTACGACCAACGATATCACCGGCGGGAATTCCGGTTCCCCGGTCCTGAATGCCAACGGAGAGTTGATCGGACTGGCTTTTGATGGCAACTACGAAGCCCTTAGTCATAAGATCGCTTTCGATGCCCAGTATAACCGTACGATCTGTGTGGACATTCGTTATGTATTGTGGTGCATCGACAAGCTGGGGGGAGCCCCCAATATCGTCAATGAATTGAAGCTGGTGAGGGCGATGACGCCGGCTAAATAAAGAAGGCCCTGCAGATAAAGAGCGATCCGTCCCGTATTTTGGATACGGGACGGATCTTCTTATATTGGCTGGAAGAAGATCAGTTAGTGTTCACTTTCAGAGAGGTCTTTTTGGCAGGGATTCCTAATAGCTGGGTAACCTGCAAATAACTCATTTTCTTAAGCTCATCGACCGTATAGGTCTTTGCCGACCCGGAGACGCTGCTGATAGAAATGTTGCCCGGAACGAGGACATAACGATAAAAATACCCGCTCAAATCGTTATAATACGACTGGACTTCAATCGTTCCCACGGTGTACAAGGAATACAATACTTCCGAGGCATTCTCCACGATCGTATCGCCTGCACTGTTCAGATATCCAAAATATCCCAGTACGGCCCCATGGCTTATAATATTTTGTGTCAAGGCTGTGACCGTGAAATCCTCATAAAAGGAAGTATCGCCGGCATCCATAGCAGACATAGCCAGGGTCTTCCAGGAAGAATACTGGACACTGTCTGGGCCTGTAGCGCCAGCCGGGCCCGTATCGCCCTTTTTACAACCCGTCATCAAAACAATTCCGGTAGCCAAAGCCAGCAGAGAAAGCAGTGCAAGATTTTTCACGATTTTAAATTTTAAGATGAATAATGCGTTTATGTGCTTTTAACAGATTGGTTAGTTAAAAATAAAGATACGTGATTATAAAACCCAGGGTTGCCCCCTACTTCTTCTTTACCGGTGAGGCTGTCTTTTTTGCCGGCGGGGATCCATTCCCTATTCGATGGCAAACCGGGCCACATTATGCACATAATTGACTCAGGTTTAACTAAACGAGTAACTTACGCCTCCGTCCTTTTCATCTTTTAATATGATTCCTAATTGCAGCAGCTGGTTGCGGATCTTATCCGAAGTCGTATAATCCTTCTTTGTCTTGGCGTCACGGCGGATGTCGATCAGCAGGTCCACTACCCCGGTCAGCTTATTATCATCCCCTGCGGATTCGCCTTTTAGCCCAAGGATATTTTCAAGATATTCGGTAAACTGCTTTTTTACATACACATAACATTCGGCCGAAAGGGTGGATTTTTCCAGCGCCCCCATCTTTAAGGAATTGATATTATTCACCAGTGAGAACATATTGGCCAGGACCTTAGCCGTATTAAAATCATCGTTCATGAACTCGTCAAACTCCCCGCATAACTTATAAAAAAGATTCTCCGTCTCTTCGCTCCTTTCTTTGGACGGGTCATAGTCCAGCTTTCCTAATTCCTGGTATGCTTCCCACAATCTTTTGAGCCCTTTCTCCGCCGCCTGCAGCGCCTCGTTACTGAAGTCGAGGGTGCTCCGATAATGCGTTTGAAGAATGAAGAACCGGATCGTCATGGGTGAATAAGCCTGTGTCAATATCGGGTGGCTGCCGGTGAACATTTCCGTAAGCCGGATCTGGTTGCCATAGCTTTTCCCCATCTTCTTTCCATTGAGGGTGATCATATTATTATGCAGCCAGTAGCGGGCAGGAATATGCTTATTGCAGATGGTGCTCTGAGCGATCTCACTCTCATGATGCGGAAATTGCAGGTCCATCCCTCCGCCGTGTATGTCAAACTGTTCCCCGAGATATTTGGTGCTCATGGCAGAGCATTCGATATGCCATCCGGGGAATCCTTCTCCCCAGGGGCTTTTCCAGCGCATTATATGTTCCGGCGGCGCGGCCTTCCACAAGGCAAAATCCTGCCTGTTCCTTTTCTCATCCTGTCCATCGAGTTCGCGGGTGGTCTCCAGCAGATCGTCCAGGATCCTGCCGCTCAGCTTCCCATAAGGATATTTACCGGCATATTTCTTTACATCAAAATAGACGGAGCCGTCGACCACATAGGCATATCCTTCCGCAATTATTTTTTCGATCATGCCGATCTGTTCGACGATATGACCCGTCGCCGTCGGTTCGATACTGGGCTCCAGGTTATTGAATTGTTTCATGGCCCAATGAAAGAGATTGGTATATTTCTGTACCAGCTCCATGGGCTCCATCTTTTCGATCAGGGCTTTCTTTGCTATTTTATCTTCTGCATCCCTGCCTTCTTCCTCAAAATGGCCGGCATCGGTGATATTGCGCACATACCTGACTTTATAACCCAGGTGCAGCAGGTACCGATAGATAAAATCAAACGTTATAAAGGGGCGGGCATGGCCCAGATGACTTTCCCCGCTTACCGTGGGGCCACACACATACATACCGACATGACCGGGGGTAAGAGACGTAAAAACTTCCTTCTGCCGCGTATACGAATTATGTACTTTTAATGAGCTCATATTCTAACATTCTAAGATAGGATGCTAAGATACTATAAGATAGAATGCTAAGAGTGTCTTTTAGGGAATTTGCAGGTCGGCCACTACCGGATTATGATCCGAGTAAGGCAGTGGAAACTTCCGGCATTGCAGGACTCCCAGCCGTGGATCCGAAAGGATATAGTCGATCCGCAGCGTAGGGGATAAATTCACATAAGTACGACCGATGCCAAAGCCTTTCTGCATAAACGCATCCTGCCATCCCCCCCGGATCGTGAAATAGGTATAGGAGTTAGGAATATCATTGAAGTCCCCGCAAATGAGGGCCGGATAGGGGCTCTTATCCAGCTGAGCCCTCACAGCATCCGCCTGGTCCCCGCGGTGCCGGTAGGCGATCCGCAGTTTTTTTACAATAGATCTGCTGGCCTGCAGGATGCTGTCGTCTACATTTTTGATGATCTCGATATCATGGAAGTCCTTATGCCGGAATAAGACCGATTGCAGATGCGTGGTAAATACTCTTATCCGGGTGCCTGCGACATCAATATCCGTCCCGATAAGGCTTTCCGTGGACCGGGGGGCGTCCGGATGCTGATAGCGCAAAAGAAAGGTATCCACAATGGGATACCTGGAAAAGATGATCACTCCGGCCTCATACATGCCATCATACCGGCGATAATCACGCGAAAAGAAATAATACGGATAATGCAGCTGCTGCTGGATATAGGAAATATTGGGGGCAAAATCCTTTGGGCTATGCGATTCAAAGAATTCCTGGAAACACAATACGTCGGCCTGCTGCTCCCGGACGAACGCCATCATCCCCGCACGGTGACCCGAAGCTCCTGGTTTCCTGGTCATGAATTCATCCCAGCTGCGTACGTTCCAGGTCAATACCCGGAGGGAATGAGGTGGTTTTTCAGCGGTAAAATGCTGGCCCGGATGAAAAGCGAAGAAACTTCGGATATTGGACCAGCCGGCCAGGAGCGCGGCCAGGGAAAGCCAGGCCCAGGCCCGGCGGCTGGGGATGAATAACCAGCATACAAAAAAGATGAAGACGATCAGCAACAGTAAAGGAAAAATGAGCCCTAACAGAGAAATGACCCACCATCTTCCCGGGTGCAGAAAGGCATTGGCGCAAGCCAGCAGGAAAAGGATGACAGCAACAATGTTCAAAATGATGAACAGGCGCCGGGTTAAATTTCGGAGAGTCGCCATGGATAACCTTAAAGTTACAAATCTTCTTCGTCTGCAGCCCGTTTCAGGATTTCTTTTTCCTCATCGGTGAGAAAACGGTAGCCCTGCTGGTTGATCTTGTCCAGAATCTCGTCGATTCTCTGCTGGGTTACATTGGGGATCTTTTTGAAAGGTTGGGTACCGGAGACTTTGTAGTAAAATTCATCTTTGGGCAAGCGGCCTTTTTTTTTCCGGTCGGGGTTGAAGAGATTATTGCACCAGTCAAAAAACTGATTCATCCAGATACTTCCGTCATGCCCCCTGCGTAACCGGTAAATGAAAAAGAAGCCGGCAGCTGCGCCGGACAGGTTCGCAGCATAGGCGCCCGAATCACCATAGGGGATGCTGGAGAAATTAATGAGCAGGTAGACGAGGGTCAGTATCCAAAGGGGGATGCCTCCGTTGATCATGGGGAAAATCCGGTAATCGGGGGCTACCGTCGTAGTTGCTACCGCCACCGCTACTATCGCCGGGTTGGCCCCTGCCAGAAAAGCGGTCGGCAGCCGACCCTGAAGCCCGGGAAGAAAGGCATAGACTAACATAAAAAAGAGGGCGCCGGCCACTCCTCCGTAAATATAGATAGGCACCAGCTTGCGATTGCCGGTAAGATCCTGCAGCACATAGCCGAATCCCCAGAGCCAGAACATATTTGCAATAAACCGGAACACATGCTGATCAGAGAACATATAGGTCAGGATCGTCCAGGGGCGGGTAGACAACTTATCCAGGCTGGCAGGCAGGACAAACCAATTGAATATATTGGAGTAAAAAGCATCCATATTAAGCGACTCCAGCAAATAAATGACATAGATAAACTTCAGGATCACGAATAAGACGGCATTGATCACCACTAATTGTATCAGTGCATTGCCATCATCGCCCAACGTCATTTTTTTACGATAGCTATCTTCCATTACACGCATAAAATTGGGTTGTCTCTACCTTGTAACACATGGATACCATAAAGAGTTTAGTAAAAATTGCGCCGGTTATTCCGGTTCCAGTACATCACCAGCAAAAGGCCGACCAGACCGCCCCCCAGATGGGCCCAGTGGGCTACGTTATCGCCGGCCGAGCCCTGAATGCCGGAGAACAGTTCTATACCGGCATAGCCCAGGACCAGCCATTTGGCTTTAACGGGAAAGGGAATAGGGATGATGTACATTTCACTATTGGGAAAAAGATATCCAAAAGCGGCCAGGCAGCCGAATACGGCGCCCGAAGCGCCTAAAGTAGGCTCGTTGATCGGGAAACCGGATGCGTAAAGGTTTTCCTGGATCACTTCCGGGGGATATTGCTGCTGAAGCCCCTCGAGGGTCCGTGACATCTCAGGGTACAATACAGCCAGGTGGCAGACAGCCGCGCCGATGCCGGAGACCACGTAAAAGATCAGGAAGCGCTTGCCTCCCCAGTAGTTTTCCAGGATCGCGCCAAACATCCACAGGGCGAACATATTAAAAATAATATGTTGCCAGCCTCCGTGAAGGAACAGGTAGGTCACCAATTGATGCGGGCGGAAAAGTTTGGAATGCAGATCGTGCAGGGCGAAGAGGTTAAGCATCTTCTCCTCAATCCCCTGTCCTAAGGCCTGTTGGGCGAGAAACACCAATACATTGATAATGATCAGGTTCTTAATAACTGGCGGTATCATCTGAAAACTACTCGGGCGAAATTCTGTCATACTCTATCCGTTAAGTCCTGCAAATTACTATATTTTACCTGTTCCAACGCTCTCCTACCGTATTCCGGATGGCAGGATCAGCGGGATTCTCTCAATTTTAACTGTACTACATTCTCAATATGATGGGTATGCGGGAACATATCCACGGGCCGGACCTTCGTAACCGTATATTTTTCGTCCAGCAGGTGGAGGTCCCTGGCCTGAGTGGCCGGATTACAGCTCACATATACCACAGTCGGCGCGGCTGTCTCCAGGATCTTGTTCACCAGCTTCTCGTGCATTCCGGCCCGGGGGGGATCCGTAATGATCACATCGGGCCTTCCTTCCCTGGTAAAGAAATCTTCCTTGCAGATATCGATCACGTCCCCGTCGAAAAACCGGGCATGCTGAATCCCATTGAGCGCGGCATTTTCCCGCGCATCGTCAATTGCTTCGGCGATCACTTCCACGCCGACGATCCGGGCCGCCTGACGGCTCAAAAAGATCCCGATACTGCCGGTTCCGCAATAGAGATCATATACCGTCTCCTTGCCGCTGAGCTCCGCAAATTCCCGGGTCACCTGGTAAAGTCGCTCTCCCTGACGGGTATTGGTCTGAAAAAAGGACTTAGGCCCTACTTTAAACTGAAAATCTTCTAACTTCTCTATTACATATCCTTTCCCATAAACGACCTGGGGATCCAGGTCCGAGATACTGTCATTCCATTTGACGTTGATCGTATACAAAAGAGTGGTAAGCTGGGGGAACTTTTGCAGGAGCCGCTCCTGCAAGGCCGACCAGGCAGCCGCATCTTCATACCCGAGAACAATATTGACCATGATCTCTCCCGTAGCGCAGATCCGCACCTGCATAGTCCGGAGCCAGCCCTGATGCGCTTTGATATCATAAAAAGAAAGCTGCCGTTCAAGGGCGAAATCCCTTACTTCCTTGCGGAGAAAATTGGTAGGCTCTTCCTGCAGATGACAGGTATCGATATCCACGACTTTATCGAACAGGCCCCTGGCATGAAATCCCGCCACATTCTGTTCGGAGGTAATATCCGGATTATGCAGCTCCCCCGGCAGTAAGAACCGCTTGTTGGAAAAAGTATATTCCATCTTATTCCGGTACAGCGTGGACTGCGGCGCACCCAGGATGGGCATCAGCGGAGGTAAAGTCACTTTCCCTATGCGTTCCAGTACATCGGCTACTTGTTTCTCCTTATACTGCAGCTGCTTTTCATACGGCAGCATCTGCCAGCGACACCCTCCGCATACCCCGAAATGGGAACAAAAAGGCTCCACCCGGTCTGGTGAATACTGATGATAGGCCGTGATGAAGCCTTCGGCCCAGTCCTTTTTATTTTTGGAAAGTTTAACATCTACGATATCCCCTGGTATGGCATTTTCAATGAATATCACTTTCCCATCCACCCGGGCGATGGATTTTCCTTCCGCAGCATAATCCTGTACCAGAACCTGCCGGAGCTCTATATTTTTATTTTTTTTCCGCACGGTGGCAAAAATAAGAAGAAGCGAATAGTTTATTTAATTTAGTGGCGTTATGAATAAAATCCTTTTGTCCCTGTCAACCTGTTTGTTCCTTTTGCAGGGGGCCTTTGCCGGAATGGCGAGCCCTCGTTTCTCCCCGGTTGTTTTGGCTACGTCACCCGGTTATCTTCCAAATGGCTATCATATTCAACTTACGCTGAAGCCTTATAAGGAAGGGAAGGTTTATCTGGGGTATTATTATGGAAAGATCAGAGCCCTGGCAGACTCAGCTATGCTGGACGGTAATGGCGTCGCTACCTTTTCCGGGAAAGAAAAATTACCGGGAGGGGTCTATTTTATCGTTTCTCCCCGTAAAGCGATCCTTTTCGAGTTGCTGATAGATACCCAGCAAAACTTCCTGGTTGCGGCCGATACGGCAAACCTGCCCGGCAGCGTGGCCTTCACCGGATCTCCGGACAATGCCGTTTTCCAGTCGTATACAAATTTTACCAATACGAGAGGAACTGAGATCGTCGCCAGCCAGAAAGAGTTGGCCAAGGCACATGGCAAGGCCGACTCCGCCCGGCTCATGGAAAAGATCAAAAAAGCCAATGCCGAGATCCAGACTTACCGGGAGGGGCTGGCTGCCAAATATCCCAACTCTTTACTGACCACCTTGTTCCATACGCTGAAAGAGCCGGTAGTCCCTCCTGCGCCTCCACAATCGGATGGGAAAAAGGACAGCCTGTTTGCCTATCATTACTTTAAAGCCCATTATTGGGACAGTATTTCCTTTACGGACGAGCGGCTCACCCGGACTCCCGTTTTCGAGCCCCGGCTGGATAAATATTTTAAGGACCTGGTCCCTCCGGATGCAGATTCTATCGAGCGGGAAGCGGACATGATGCTGTTGCAATCCCGTGTCAGCAAACCGTTGTTCCAGTTTCTGATGGTCTATTTCGTCCAGAAATATATAAACCCGGAATATATGGGGCAGGACGCCGTTTTCGTACACCTTTTCGAAAAGTATATCAATACTGGCGAAGCGGAATTTTTTACAGAAAAATACCGGCAATTCCTGAACAACCGTGCTTACAGTCTGATGGCGAACCTGATCGGCCAGCCCGCAGCCAACCTGCAGATGGTGGACACTACCGGCAAGCCCCGGCCTTTATATGAGGAACAAGCGCCCTTTGTCGTGATCTGTTTCTGGGATGCGACCTGCGGGCATTGTAAGGAGACGGTACCCAAAGTGGACTCCATCTTCCAGGCCAAATGGAAACGGGAGGGGGTCAAACTCTACGGGGTAATGGTCGATGGGGGCCAGGAAGCCTGGTTGCAATTCATTAAGGATCACAATTTAAAGGATTGGATCCACGTTTATGAGCCCAAGGCCCAGCAGGATGCCGATGAAGCTGCGGGGCGACCCGGTTACAAGCAATTATATGATGTTTACCAGACGCCTATCTTATACCTGTTGGACAAGGACAAACGGATCATAGCAAAAAAACTCTCTTACCAGCAGCTGGACGAAGTCATTAATTTGAAACTGAAGAAAAAGCAATAATCCTGAAATAACCCTGAATTGACGAATGCAAAATCCTATTGATATGAATCAACTTGTCCGAAAGCTGATCCTGATTCCGATCCTATCCTTGTCTTTATTTACCGGGCTTACTGCCCAGACCTTGTTTACCTGCGGCGGCATGAATGTGAGCAAAGAGGATTTCCTGAAAGCTTATAACAAGAACAATACGGGTGAAAAAGCCACGGAAAAGTCCTACCGGGACTACCTGGAACTCTATATCCGTTATAAATTAAAAGTAAAAGCGGCCTATGAGATGCAGCTGGATACCCTGCCTGGTCAACGGACAGAATTGCAAAGCTTTCGCTCCCAGGTAGCGGACAACTATCTGAAGGACGAGGAAAGCCTTGATAAAATGGTGAATGAGGCTTTCACCCGTGGTCAGCGGGATATTCACCTGGCCCATATTTTCATCCCCCTGCCTAAAAATGCAGCCCCTTATGATACGGCCAGAGCCTATGAAAAAGCGATGGGAGCTTACAATGCGTTGAAAAGCGGTCAGTCATTCGGGAAAACAGCTCTTCTATACTCCAGTGATCCATCCGCCAGGGACAATGCGGGGGACATCGGCTATATCACCGTTTTTACTCTCCCTTATGAGCTGGAGAGCCTGGCCTATTCAACCCCGCCGGGTAAATTCTCAAAACCTTACCGGAGCAAGGCCGGGTATCATATCTTCCGAAATGTGGGAGAAAGAAAATCCCTGGGCAGGATAAAAGTTGCCCAGATACTCCTGTCTTTTCCTCCCGGCGCAACGGAGGCCGCCCGAAATGCCACCCGTCTACGGGCGGATTCCGTTTATGATCTCCTGGTGAAAGGCGCCGATTTTGCCGCAAAAGCCCAAACGCTCAGCGGTGATAATTTATCTTTTCAGAATGGAGGTGAGATACCGGAGTTCGGCGTCGGCAAATATGATTCCGCTTTTGAAGCGGCGGCATTCGCCCTCGGTCAGGACGGCGCCATCAGCCGGCCCGTCGCCAGCCTTTTTGGTTATCATATCATCAAGCGGATAGCGAGGAAGCCTTTTCCCGCCCAATTCAATAAAGAGACGGCGGCCTACATAAGACAACAGATCACAGCGGATCCGCGGATCGAGCTTGCCCGGCGGGCGTTATTGAAAAAGGTCCTTCAGCAGGTCGGTTGGAGATCCGGCACTTTTTCCGAAGATGACCTATGGGCCTTTACGGATAGTGTAATGCTGAATACAGGTCTCTCTTCCTTCAGGAGCCTTAGCTATTCTTCCGTCCTGTTCTCTTTTTCCAGCCAGCAGTATACTGCAAAAGGGTGGCTGGACTATGCCCGAACGGCGAAGGCGCCGAGGACCGGCAGCGGGGGCAGGACCGATAAGGAGCTATTTGACTCCTATCTTGAAAGGGTTGCGCTGGAATATTACCGCAACCACCTGGAGGAGTACAACAGGGATTTCGCCTTCCAGCTGACGGAATTTAAAGAAGGCAACCTGCTTTTCGAGATCATGCAACGGAAGATCTGGGATAAAGCCTCTACGGACAGCGCCGGCCTCCGGAATTATTATGAGGCCCATAAAAACAAATACTGGTGGGATTCCAGCGCGGATGCCCTTTTATTTACCTGCAATAATGAGAAGACGGCACAAGCGATGAGGAGCAATCTTGGCGGGAATGTGAATGACTGGCGCAAGTGGACGGATAGTGTCGGAGCTGCCGTGCAGGCCGATTCGGGCCGCTACGAGCTGGCCCAGATACCCACGGAGGGCAAGCGTTCTTTTCAGCCGGGGACGTTCACGCCCATTATCACCAATAAGAGCGACAATACGGTCAGTTTCGCTTATATCCTGAATGTATACAATGAGCGGTCTCCCCGCAACTATAAGGATGCCAGGGGTTTCGTGATCAATGACTACCAGGCTTACCTGGAGGACCAATGGATCGCAGAGCTCAAAAAGAAATACCCTGTCAACGTAGAGGAGAAGGTGGTAGCCAGCCTGCCGAAATAAAGGGATCAGAAGACACTTTTCACCACATTCCAGATGACCTTGGGCTTGCCGAGCGTGTAATAGTGCAATACCGGCACTCCGGCTGCTTTTAATTCCCGGCTCTGCTGTATCAGCCATTCGGTGCCGACTTTCTCCACCTCTTCGTCATTTTTACATTTCATGACCTCATTGGAAAGATCGGTGGGAAGGTCTACATGGAAGATCTTTGGCAGCATACTAAGCTGCTTTCTGTTGGTGATGGGTTTCAAACCGGGTATGACCGGCACATGGATGCCCGCATCCCGGCAGGATTTGACAAAGTCAAAATATTTCTGGTTGTCGAAAAACATCTGGGTGGTGATATATTCAGCCCCGGCGTCAACCTTGGCCTTGAGAAACATCAGGTCTGTGTCCAGGTTCGGCGCTTCAAAATGTTTTTCGGGGTATCCGGCGACCCCGATACAGAAATTGGTCTTTCCGCCATTTTTAATATCCTCTTCGATATATACGCCATGATTGAGCGAAGCTACTTGTTTAAGCAGGTCGATGGCATAGCGGTGGCCATCGGGCTCGGGCTCAAAGGAAGACTCGTTCTTGGCAGCATCTCCCCGGAGGACGAGAACGTTGTCTACTCCCAGAAAGTGCAGGTCTATCAGGGCGTCTTCCGTCTCCCGTTTGGCAAAACCGCCGCAGATCAGGTGTGGCACTGCATCGATCTGATAATGATTCATGATCGCCGCGCAGATACCAACGGTGCCGGGTCTTTTACGGACCTCCACTTTTTCAAAAGTGCCGTCGGTCTTCTTTTTGAACATGGTCTCGCTGCGATGGTAGGTGACATTGATAAATGCGGGCTTGAATTCCATCAAAGGATCCAGGTGCTCATAAATGGAACTGATCGTTTTACCTTTCAGGGGAGGTAGTATTTCGAACGAAACCAGGGTGCTTTTGGCCTGTTGTATATGCTCTATAACCTTCATAAGGGCTTAATAAACTTAATAATTGCGCAAACATAGCAGATAAGTCTTAAAACACCTATAAATTTCCCGCAGGCGCCTTGCCGCATGAAAGGGGAAGCTTAAATTTGCGGCAAATTACTCTCATTTGAGCCTGACCATTCATTCCCAAGACCTTGTTAAGAGCTATCGCAGCCGGACTGTGGTAAATCATGTTTCGGTAAAGCTGGAACAGGGGGAGATCGTCGGATTGCTGGGTCCCAACGGAGCCGGCAAGACCACTACTTTTTATATGGTAGTAGGGTTGATCAAGCCGGATGAAGGGGACGTATTCCTGAACGATATCAATATTACCCGGCTGCCCATGTATAAAAGGGCTCAGATGGGGATCGGCTACCTGCCCCAGGAGGCCTCCGTATTCCGTAAGCTAAGCGTGGAGGATAATATAAAGGCCGTGCTGGAAATGACCAAGCTGAGCCGGAAAGAGCAAAGGGAAAAGCTGGAAGCTTTGCTGGATGAATTTCACCTGCACCATGTGCGTAAGAACAACGGGGATTCGCTTAGCGGAGGGGAAAGAAGGCGGACGGAGATAGCCAGGGCCCTGGCCGTAGATCCGAAATTCATCTTACTGGACGAGCCTTTTGCCGGGGTCGATCCAATTGCCGTAGAGGATATCCAGACTGTTGTGGCCCGTTTGAAATTCAGAAATATCGGCATCCTGATCACCGACCATAATGTAAACGAGACCCTCTCCATTTGCGACCGGGCCTATCTGCTCATAGACGGTAAAATATTCAAGCACGGCACCGCCGAAGAGCTGGCCGAAGACGAACAGGTCCGGCGCCTCTACCTGGGACGCAATTTCGAGCTAAAAAGGAAGGACTATCTCTACGAGGAAGCCAAACAGCAGGCCCAAAACGCCACGGGCGTTTTGCCCGAAGGGCCATAATTAGACCCGATTGCCGGACGGTTCATCCGTTCCGGCAATCGCTCAGACGCCACAGACGCCTTTGTCGAAGTGAGTCCACCCCTCTCCGGCAAACAATTTCGTCATGTCCCGATCATTCTTTATTTTGCTACCAATGAAGCTTCTCAGCCCGGCCATATCACGACTTGCCAGATTCCGCCTGTGGCGTATAGAGCAATGGATGCACAATCCTGTCGCTGTACAAAGGGAGGTTTTACAACACCTGGTCACTTCCGCGCAATACACCGAATTCGGGCGGAAATATAATTTCTCCAGGATCTTCTCCCTCCGGGAGTTCAAGCAGGCTGTTCCCATCCATGAATATGATGACCTGAAGCCTTATATCCAGCGCATCATGGACGGGGAGCAGAATGTATTATGGAATACGCCCATCAACTGGTTCGCCAAGAGCAGCGGCACTACCAACGATAAAAGCAAGTTTATCCCGGTAAGTCAGGAAAGTCTGCAGGACTGCCATTACCAGGGCGCGAAAGACGTGTTGTCCCTTTATTACAACTTCAATCCCGAATCCGATCTGCTGACCGGCAAAGGGCTGGTCCTTGGCGGAAGTCATACGATCCACCAGGTAAATGAGGATGTCCATTACGGAGATCTTAGCGCCGTCCTCCTGCAAAACACTCCTTTCTGGGGGCATTGGATAAGGACGCCGGAACTGAGCATCGCCCTGCTGGATGAATGGGAGGACAAAATTGAAAAGCTGGCCCGCAATACGATTACGGAAAACGTGACGTCCATCTCCGGAGTGCCGACCTGGACCCTGGTGCTGATGCGGCGTATTCTGGAAATCACCGGCAAGAGCTGTCTGGCCGAGGTATGGCCTTCCCTCGAACTGTATATTCACGGAGGCGTCTCCTTTACGCCCTATCAGGCGCAATTCAGAAAACTGATCGGAAAAGATATCCATTACCTGGATATGTACAATGCCAGTGAAGGTTTTTTTGCAGCACAAGCCAATCCCAACGACGATGGGATGCTGCTGTTTCTCGACCATGGCATTTTTATGGAGTTTATGCCGATAGAAGAATATGGCAAGCCCAATCCCGAGACCATCGGCCTGCAGGACGTGGAAATAGGTCCGCAATACGCCCTGGTCATCAATACCAATGGGGGGTTGTGGCGCTACCTGCTGGGGGATACGATCCGGTTCACCTCGAAGGATCCTTTCCGTATCAAGGTAAGCGGGCGTCTCAAACATTTTATCAATGCATTCGGTGAGGAAGTGATGGTAGACAATTCGGATAAGGCCATTGCCATTGCGGCTCAGAAAACGGGAGCGATCGTAAATGACTATACGGCGGCCCCCGTTTATTTCAGCGATAAAGGGAATGGCGCTCATGAGTGGCTGGTGGAATTTGAAAAAGAGCCAACCAGCCCCTCCCAATTTGTCTATGAGCTGGACAAGGCTTTACAAAGCATCAATAGCGACTATGAGGCCAAGCGGCATAAAGATATTGCCTTGGGCATGCCTATCCTTCACGTATTGGAGAAAGGCGTCTTCACTACCTGGCTGAAAAGCAAGGGCAAATTAGGTGGTCAGCATAAAGTGCCACGGTTGTCCAATGACCGGAAATATGTCGAGGAGATCTGCGCGATGATCGCCGTTACGCATTAGGCGGAGCCGGATCGGGGGGCCGAAACAGCCATCAGCCTGCCGGTTGAAGGTTCGGCTCTTTGTCCGTGCTATCTTCCCGCAGCAGCAGGGTTAAAGCGATCAGGCTTACAAAGGAGGATGTATAAAATAAATACAGGTAGGGGACATCGATAAAGCAATAGAATACGACCAGGCTGATCTTAAGCGCCGCCAAAGGAATATTGGCCATTTTCCTCTTGCCAGAACTCCATTTACAAAACACAACAAACAACACTGGAACTCCGAAGCTAAGGATAATCAATAATCTATGCAGCTGAGCGATCCTTTTGGGGCCGAAAAACCAGGCAAAACCGGGCGCTGTCGAGAATACTTCTGGGCTATCCTTCCAGACCCGGCCTGCAAACGCTATATAATCTCCTGGCAACAAAGCCAGCCTGACAAAAGTCGTCCAGCCTACGGGAACCAGGAAAAGCAATATAAAACACAGCATCCCTGTCAATATAAGAATGAAAAGCGGTTTCCAATTCTTTTCAAGGATCAGGTACAAAAGATAAGCGGGAACCCACCCTACGAGAGCATACCGGCTCAACATGCAGAGAGAGACCGCAATAGCGGTTAGCCAGGGCTTGCCGGATGCCAGCGACAGGACGAGCAGGACGTAATAGCCAATGACCGTGCCTTCTTCCGCCACGCTGATAATTCCTGGCGTATTATCCGCCACTACCCACCAGAACAGCAGGAAAGCAATGACACCAAGGAAGAAGGACAAATAATTGTGACTATGGGGCCGGTAGACAAAGAGGAAGGCCCCAAAGGCAAAGAGCAGGCCGGCAATGGCAATCCAGCGCATATCGATGCCTAATGCTATGGCCGGAACATAAGGCAGCCACATAGCGGGCAGGTAGATGGGTTGTGAGCCACCCCAGATCCAGGGTATGACATCGTAGATATGGCTGTGCTGTCCGGCTATGAAACGCTCCCCCATCACCTTTATGATCGGCAGCATGTCAGCGTTCCTGATATCCAGGGGTATCTCCTCAAACCAATATTGGCACCAGTAATACAGAACAAGGGATATTAAACCCGCAATGACCAACCTGTAATGGTTAACCGGGTCCTTCCACGCCTTCATTTCAAAGGGAGGAAGTTTCAGCACAGGGCAAAACAATAGCAACACGGCAATACCGATGCCAGCTCCAAAATAAAGGATGGAAAAAAGGGGCACCCACCCGGGTATCTTCAGACACCAGGTCACGCTGAGTGTTTCCAGGGTGAAAGCGATCAGAAGCCAGAATTTCAGATATTTGAGGGACATATGTCTGCAAATAAATACAAATAAAAAGATTTATTTCCAGCCAAGAGAATGAGTTTAATATATTTGGGCGCATTTTCCCGGAAAAAAGGAATATTATGCAGAATTTTGTCGCATGAAAATCAAAAGCCTCCAATTAAAACATTTCAAGCGGTTTACCGGTCTGACATTGCAGGATATTCCTGACAATACTAAGCTTGTTTTGTTGATTGGAAGCAACGGAAGTGGAAAATCGTCTGTTTTTGATGCATTTGAATTAGTATCAGATATGATACACCGTACTCCGGCTAATTCGCCCTATTCCTTCAATTTTTCGGGCGGAAAAGATTATACTTATTATCATAAAAGACCGAACCTTCTTGAACTAAACATAATTTTTTCGGATAATTCTACTATTCAATGCTTATTTAATTCCACTGTGGGTGGTATAATGGCTTTCAGTAAAAAATTCTTCCCGACTTTATTTTATGGAAGAAGCGCTGTTCGCTATTTGCCAAGAATAACCAGAGCCAGTATAGGACAATCTATAGACATTCTCAAAGACGTCGATAAGCCTCAATATCTTATAGATGAAGACAAGAGATTTGAAAATGATATCGACCTTTTAATAGTAGAAGTCGTAGAAAAAATATTTAAAGGTATTAATACTGAAAGTAATCAGCAATTGCTGGAAATCAGATTCTTCTTAAACAAGATAAATGACGCGTTTCCAAGAATTTTTGGCACTGGTAACGGAACAAAATTACTTTTTAAAAGCTTCGTCCCCCCTGCTGAAGGAAATCCTAGCCGTTTAATCTTTCAAAAAGGGATGTCGGAGTTGGATTATCATTTACTGAGTGCCGGAGAAAAAGAAGTTGTCAATTTGCTTTTCAATCTGTTCGTGAGAAATAGAGTTTATGGGGACACTATCTATTTTATGGACGAAATTGACTCACATTTAAATACAAAATTGCAGGCGGCACTCTTAAAGGAAATTACAGAAAATTGGATTCCTGCTAACTGTCAGTTATGGACAGCTTCGCATTCCCTGGGTTTTATTCAATATGCAAAAGAGAGTGATCGTGCTGTAATTTTTGATTTTGATGATTATGATTTTGATCAGCCGAAAATACTCACGCCGGAAGCAAAGGACAATCCGGACTTATATGAAATAGCAGTAAATAAAGAGGTCTTACCCTCTTTATTTAAAGACTATACTATCTTTTTCGTTGAAAACAAGGATAGAAACTATTACAGTTCTATAAGTGTTCCTCATATCCTTTTTGTTCAGGCCAATAACAAAAAGGCTGTTTACCATAAAACAAAGAATGGGGAGTTTTATGGGATCATCGATAGAGATTATCTTACTGATGATGATATAAAAGAAATAGAAAAGCAATTTGCTAAACTAAAAGTTTTGCGGCTTTATTCCATTGAAAACTATTTATATCATCCGAATAATCTTGAGGAATATCTTTCGCTTAAAGAACTTCCCTACGATAAAGAAGGATATAAGCAGAACATTGCCAGAGAAAAAAATTTGGTTGTTGATGAAATAAGAAGAAAGCTTGCTATAATCAGAACGAGCTATCCTTTCTTTGAAGAACCAGAATATAACGGCAAGGCTAATCAAAAACGTTTCAGGAATGAATCAGAAAATCTAGTACAAGTGGAAGAATTGGAAAAGTATTTAAACAGTTCCGATTTCGATGTTTTTTATAAAGTATTTTCTATGAAGGACTATGCTACGCAGTTAAAAGAGAGACAAAACATAAACAAATCGGAGCTTTCAAAAACCAAATGGTTTAGTGAACAAATAGCTAACATTCTAACCAATTCAAAATGACATGCTACGCATGCAAAACACCATTGAAAAATCAACTATGAACGTGAACAAACTACTGGAAAACAAAATTGCTATTGTGACGGGTGCGAGCCGCGGGATTGGCGAAGCCATCGCCATTAAATTAGCCGAACAGGGCGCACATGTCGCTTTTACCTACCTGAGCAGCGATGAAAAAGCAAAGGTCCTCGAAGATAAGCTGAAAGGGCTGGGGGTAAAGGCAAAAGCATATAAGAGCAATGCCGGTATCTATGCTGAATGTGAAACCCTGGTGAACGACGTATTAAAAGAATTCGGGACCGTGGACATCTGTGTAAATAACGCCGGTATCTCCAAGGATAATCTATTATTGCGTCTGACCCCCGAACAATGGGATGATGTAATCGATATTAATCTTAAGAGTGTTTATAATATGACCAAGCAGGTCATTCGCCCTATGATGAAAGCTAAAAAAGGTTCCATTGTCAATATGAGCTCTATCGTAGGCATACGGGGCAATGCCGGGCAAAGCAGCTATGCCGCTTCCAAGGCTGGTATCATCGGCTTTACCAAATCAGTAGCTCATGAGCTGGGTAGCCGCAATATCCGTTGCAATGCCATCGCTCCCGGTTTTGTCGAGACGGATATGACCCATTATCTCAAAGACGGGGAAGGATCCAAGGGATTCCTGGAAAAGATACCTCTGGGTCGTTTCGGCGGCGCCGAAGAGATCGCCAATACCACCCTTTTTCTGGCCAGTGACCTGAGCTCTTATATTACAGGACAGGTGATCAGCGTCTGTGGAGGGTTGAATATATAAATTGTTAAAACGGCGGGACTGGTTTCCGGTCTCGCCGTTTTAAAGCTATTTTTGTAATCCTTGAAGATTCGTAAGATCATATCTGTTTTTCTACTCCTGGTATTGTGCATACAGCTATTACCGTTGAAACAGACCATTGCCTGGCTGCTTGGCAACCAGGTAACGGAAGAACTGGTGCATTCCGATGATACGGGCAAATCAAACCGTTCCGGGGATGACCTGTGCAAACATTTTTTGCCCGTTTATTATCCTACCCTGGTACCATCCATATTACCGGTCTTTCTGGTAAACCTGCCTGATCAGGCTGAAGGTCTGGAAGGCAGACACGCGGACGATATTCTCACTCCCCCACCCAATTGCTGATCCCCTGGTAACTTCAGCTGCCTGCCGTTAATGCAGGACCAGCTTTTATTGCTTGCCCCCTAACTTTCGTGGCAGACCGGAGCACCCTGTCTATCCTTATGCATGCTTCCGAAGACGGTGATTCCCCGAGAGCCCGTGTATGCACGAGCCTGCGTATGCCGAGCCCGCGTATGCCTGAAAATTGACTAATTCCTTAAAAAGAAAAATCATGCCCTCGCAAAAAAAACTATTTCAAAATGCAGCGACGGATATTCCTGCTGCCATTGTTGTATTCCTGGTAGCCTTACCTCTCTGTCTGGGAGTGGCCCTGGGCTCCAATGCCCCCCTGTTCTCTGGCATTATTGCCGGTATCATCGGAGGCCTGGTGATCGGCGTCCTCAGCGGATCTTCCCTGAGCGTGAGCGGTCCTGCGGCCGGCCTCACAGCGGTGGTAGCCGTTGCCATCGGCAAGATGCCGGTCTTTGAAGCATTCTTGTTATCGGTGGTGATCGCCGGTCTTTTACAAGTGTTATTTGGTTTCCTCCGGGCGGGTATCCTGGGTGACTATGTCCCCAATGCCGTCATCCGGGGCATGTTGGCCGCCATAGGTATTATTCTCATTCTCAAGCAATTGCCTCATTTGGTGGGGTACGATAAGAACTTTCAGGGAGATGAGGCCTTTATACAGATCGACCGCAAGAACACTTTCTCGGAACTGATCTGGTCGCTGAATTATCTCTCCCCGGGCGCCATCCTCATCGGGGTGGTATCGCTCGGGCTGCTGGCATTATGGAACCTCAAATTCTTCAAGACCCAAAAGATCTTCACCTATATTCCGGCCCCCCTCGTGGTCGTAGTCACCGGGGTCGTGCTGAACCTGCTGCTGGCCGGAACGGGCGGCATCTTTGCCTTGGATCCCAATCACCTGGTCAACCTGCCTGTGACCGACGGGCTTTCTTCCGCCACCGGTCTATTGCGTTTTCCCAAATGGGAATACCTGGGCCGTACAGATGTATGGGTCACCGGCCTCACCATTGCCCTGGTAGCCAGCCTGGAAACCCTGCTGAGCATCGAAGCCGTCGATAAGCTCGACCCCTATAACCGGCGTACTCCTACCAACCGGGAGTTAAAAGCACAAGGCGTAGGCAACCTGGTCTCGGGATTACTGGGCGGTCTTCCCATCACGTCCGTGATCGTTCGCAGCTCGGCCAATGTGAATGCCGGCGGTAAGAGCCGGCTCGCCACTATCTTTCACGGGCTTTTCCTTTTGCTGAGCGTTCTTTTCATCCCGGGGCTGCTGAATATGATCCCTTTGAGCGCGCTGGCCGCGATCCTGGTCGCTACCGGGTACAAACTGGCGAAACCGACCTTATTCCGGGAGTTCCACCGGAAAGGATGGGACCAGCTGGTTCCCTTTGTAGTAACGATCCTGGCCATCCTCCTCTCCGACCTGCTGATCGGGATCCTCATAGGGATGGGGGTATCGTTGTTCTTCCTGATAAGGAGCAATTTCCGCTCGGCGGTTATGATCGTACATGATGACAATAAATACCTGGTCCGTTTCCGTAAAGACGTCTCTTTCCTGAACAAACCCATTGTAAAAGAGAAGCTGGAGGCGGTGCCTGCCGATTCCTATGTTCTGATCGACATGACAAGGGCCGATTTCATCGACAAAGACGTAATAGACGTCGTCAACGAATTCCTGCTCCATGCCCATCTGAAGAATATACAGGTGGAGCTCAAGAAAAGCCGCTTTAAGTCTTTGCACCAGCTGGTAAACGAGCAACCCGAGTCAAATGAACGGGCGGCGTAGCCCTGCTTTTAAGACGCCGGCAGCGTCTTAAAAGCCTTAATTTTGCCAAAATAAAACCCGATTACATGTATTCTATCGATAAATTACTATTAGAAAATAAAGCCTGGGCATCGGAGAAAAAAGCGGATGACCCCGAGTATTTCGAGCGGCTTTCCCATTTGCAGACGCCTGAGTTCTTATGGATCGGCTGCAGCGACAGCCGGGTACCCGCCAATGAGATCACCGGTACACAGCCGGGTGAAATATTCGTACACCGGAATATCGCCAATATGGTCGTCCACACGGATGTAAACCTGCTGAGCGTGCTGGAATACGCGGTCGCCCATCTTAAGGTAAAGCACGTCATTATTTGCGGCCATTACGGCTGCGGAGGCATCAAGGCGGCTATGACCAACCATGATTACAAACAGGTGCTGAATATGTGGTTACGGAATATCAAGGACGTATACCGGCATCATCGCGCGGAGCTGGACGGCATTGCGGACATGGAACTGCGTGCCGATCGTCTGACGGAGCTCAACGTGAAGGAGCAGGTCACCCATCTGGCCAAGACTTCCATTATCCAGCGTGCCTGGCAGCAGGAACAAAGGCCCCAGCTCCATGGATGGGTCTATGGATTAAAGGACGGTCTGATCAAACCCGTCTTCGGGATGGATTCCCATACGAAGATGGACCCTTTGTATGAATATGACGATCTTAAGTAACTACCCTGTAAAGAAAAAAGCCCCGGAATTCCGGGGCTTTTTTTCTCTAAAAGGCGGCTGTTTTCTCTATTGTGTGATCCAAATTTTCGTGGATATGAGGTCCGTTCCGTTCGTTTCGGCAAACCAGTTCTTGTAATTATAGGTTTGTTCGGTAGAGGGGTATTGCACCCGCTGGTAGCCGCCGTAGGTCTGTGCGTAATAGCTGGCGTTAACGGCCTCCATCGGAGTCTGGCCACCTGTGCGCCGCAGCAGGGTCCAGGCCTCCCAGGGTTGGCGGAAGAGGTCGATCCATTCCTGTGCATAGATCTGCTCTACCGCCTGCGTGGGATCGAACAGCACTTTCGTATTGGTGAGCAGCGCCGTCATAGCAGCTGCGTCGGGTAATGCCGTAGGCTTGTTGACCACCCAAACCTTCGAGTTCATCGCCTGGGTCGTCCAGAAATTTACGGAAGCGGTGATCCCAGCCTCGTATTCCGTCTTGGCCGTTGCCATATTGACGGCAACGCCTGCGATGCCACGCGCATAGACCTCCGCTTTCAGGAAATGTACTTCCGCCGCTGTCATAAACAGTTCCGGAATATTCTTATCACGTCCCCAGTAGTAATTGAAATCCGCGTATTGGTTAACGGTGGGGGGATTGCCGCCCCCATTTTTATTGGTCCAGTCGACATCTCTGTTACCATGGTTGTAAGGATCCCCGCCATCTATAGTTCCAGAAGGAGGGTTTTGAGGAAAGGGATTCCATTGGCCGGCATTATTGGGTTCGAAAAAGATATTACACCTTGGATCGAAGATACCGCTGCCATCCACGTTATTATTGGACGACATGAGCTCCCACATGGTGGTACCCATCCGTAACCGGGTTTCCGTACCAAAGCCGAATTCACGTTCGCCCAGATCGAGGTTGGGGATATTGGCGGGGTAAAGGCCGATATTGTCCGTGGTGTAATCGGTCAGGAGCGGTTTGGACAACGCGTCGGCTATCTGGGGGGTAGCATCCGTCGCATCCTTGTCATAGATGGTGAGCGCCAGGCGAAGCCGGAGCGAGTTGGCGAATTTGATCCATTGGGCGATATCGTTCAGCAACACCAGGTCCCCGCTGCCTAAAGAAAGCTGTTTGGTATCGGTGGCGCTGAAATTATTGACGGCCCATTGCAGATCAGTGAGGCAGGATGAGTAGATGCTCTGCTGTTTGTCATAGGGAGGGGAATAAGATGCCGCATTCCCGTCCGTAGCATTACCGGCCTGAGAATAAGGCATGTCGCCATAGAAGTTGGACAGCTTGATCGCTTCGTAGGCCTTCAAGGTCTTCATCATCGCCTTCAGGTTCGTATAGATGGTCGAATCCGGGCTGGTGGCAATGGTAGTCATCATCGCCTTATAATTGGACAGGTTGTGATAGAAGTTAGACCATTCGCTCGCGGGGCCGGCATCATAGGTATAATCCGGCTTGGTATAAACGATCCCCTGCTGGGAGATGGGGTACCAGTAGGCGTTCATCGTACCCTGATCCCCGTAGGTATTGAGCAGATTGCTTACAAATCCGATGTATAACTGTTGCGGGCTGGCGACAGGAGATCCGTTCCAGGGAGTATTGATCTCCTGGAATTTTTTAGTACAGGCATTCAATACGCATAAGATCGACAAGGCCGCCCCTATTTTTAAACCCAGCTTGTTTATTTTATATTTCATAAAGAAGTTATTAATCTTAAAAAATAAAAAGGACACCCTCTTTAAAACCCGGCTTTCACGGACAGGCCGAATGAACGGACGCCCGGTAATTGGGCCCATTGGATGCCTTGTGTATTGCTGGTGCCGTTGATGCCTTCCGGATTAAGCCTGTCGGGCAGGGTGGTAAATAAATAGAATAAGTCCCGGCCGATCAGCGAAACGGACAGGTTCTGGAAGATCCCGGTCTTGCTGATCAGGTTCGGGGGTATCCGGTAGGTCAGCGCCAGTTCGCGCAGCTTACCCCAGCTATTGGTAAAAATGGAATTGCTTCTTACGAGGGGCACATTACTCCAGGACTGGTAATTGCCGGCATATTTCCACCAGGAGTTTACGACGGCCGTATTAGGTTTGCCACTCGTGGAACCATCTGCTACGACGCCGGGCAGGATCACGCCTACATTGGCCTTCGTGCCGTCAGGAAAGGTAAAAGGCAGTCCATGACCATCTCTTTCATGTACCGTTTCGGGAGCTTCTCCCTGTCCCATCAGGGAAGCATAGTCAGCCGACCAGATCTGGCCGCCTACTTTGAAATCGGTGAGAATATACAGGCTGAAGCTCTTATAATGGAAGGTATTGGAGATGCCGCCTGTCAGCTTAGGCGTGGCATTCCCGATCTTGACCAGGTCCGGGGTCGTGGCGTATTGCGAACCGATCACATTGCCGCTGCCGTCCTTGATCAGGTTAACCACTTTTTGCCCGCTCAGATACTGGTAATCGTATCCATAGATCGTTCCATAATCATCGCCGACCTTGGCATTCATGTTGACACCGTTGCCGCCGAACCAGGAGCCGATCGGGATCTGGTCCACTCCGGGTGCAATGGAGACCACTTTATTTTTATTATGCGCCCCGTTGATAGAGATGTCCCAGCCAAAGTCCTTGTGGTTGATCACCTTGGCGCTGATAATAAATTCGATCCCGGCATTCCGTAACGCACCGGTATTGATGGTCAACCGGTCTGCGCCGGAAGAGGTAGCGATATTAACCGGTAAGATCTGATCGTAAGAATAAATATTGTAATAAGTAAAATTCAGGTTGATCCTGTTATTAAGAAAACCCAGGTCTGTACCAACCTCGTAGGACCTTGCTTTTTGCGGTAGCAGGGCTGATAAGGAAGGCAGCGTGTTGGGGACGGTCAAACCGGTCGTAAAGCCACCCAACGTAGGTTGTAAATAAGTAAAGATGGTCTGATAAGGCACGGCTCCGTTAGCGCTCTTGGAGGCGGCAAAACGTATTTTACCATAGCTAAGCCAATTGCTGACCGCATCCATTTTAAAGGCATCCGTAAAGACGAAGCTGAGGTTGGCCGAAGGATAGAAAAAGGATAGGTTCGCTTTGGGCAAGGTAGAGGACCAGTCATTGCGGCCGCTCAACTCCAGGAAAAGATATTTTTTATACGAGAGGTTTAAAATTCCGTAGGCGGACTGGATCTCCGCTTCATTGCGGTTCTCGGTAGGCCGTGGAAAAGGGTTCGTGCTGTTGTAATTCGTCAGGTTGTACGTAAAGGGATACAGGAAGGGGCCGGGGTTGCTGGCGTAGAGATCATACAATTTATTATGATAATAGCTGCCGCCCACACTCAGGCTGGCATCGAAGTCAGGCAACAGGTCCGTCTTATGGGCGGTCAGCAGACCATCCAGGTTAACCGTCGTGACTTTCGACAGGTCGTTGGAATAGGAACCACCTGTCAGGCCTTCCGCATCCGTAGGTTTGTTCTTCGTCTCGAACTGATTGGTGTAATAATCGATACCCGCATGCCCGGTGGCAGTCAGCCAGGGAAGGATCTCCGCGTTGAGCTTGAGGGATCCCAGCAACTGGTTTTGCGTAAACGTGGTATTGTTCTGTAAGGTGTTCCACCAATAATCCTGCATGCCCATGCTCGGATAAGGAGCATTTGTAGTAAGGGTGGTATTTTTCGAGCCATCGGCATTCAGGTACAGGCCTCTTTCGATCGCCTTGTAGTCCGCCGGCAGGCCATACATCGTGATATAACCGGTACTGGGGGTAAAGTTGCCGTTCAGGTCGTACCCGGTGGTATTGGGTACATTGAGCCGGTTCAGGTTCGAGTAACTGGCCGTCGCTTCGACTTTTACTTTTTTGCTGACATTGATCGCAGAGGCGATATTGAAGACGTTCTGCGAGGAATTGCTGTTATAGGTGATGGCGTCGTTGGTCGTCCGGGTATAGGAAGCGCGGATCGTACCGGCTTCGCCGCCACCGGAGAAAGCTACGTTGTGGGTGGAGGTATGTCCGGTCTTATAAAAGCTCTTGAAGATATCCGGATTGGCGGTATAGGGCCGGGTGGTTCCATCCCACCAGGCCAGGGGCTGTCCCGACATCTTGGGTCCCCAGGAAGCGCCGTCGCCCGGAAATCCTATGATCCCGTAGAAGTTGTCGCCGCCGGGGACCTGGGAATGAGGACCGTACTGGTCATTTTCATTGAATTGCCGGTCATTGCCGCTGCCGTCTTTGTAAAAGGCCGGGTTGGCCGAATACAGGGTTTCGGTCATGCCGCTGCCGTATTCATGCTGCAGTTTTACCTTCCGGTATGGATCATTCCAGCGGGTGGAAAAATTATAGCTTAAGCCCAGTCCTTTTTCTTTGCCGCCTTTTTTCATGGTGATCAATAGAACACCATTAGCGCCGCGGGCGCCATACAAGGCGGCGGCTGTCGGTCCTTTCAGCACGTTGACGCTCTCGATATCGTCGGCATTGATCGTATTTAAAAAAGATCCATAGTCCGTACCCTGGGTAGAGCGGACATCCGTGTTATTTCCTAACAGGTTCTGCGTGGATAGGTTCTGTCCCTGTGGCAGGATCGGTTCGTTGTCCACCATGACGCCATCCACTACGATCAGGGGCTGATTATTGCCCAGTAAGCTGTTATTGCCGCGAATGACGATACGGGTAGAGCTTCCTTCTACGCCATTCGGAACGGAGATATTCAGGCCGGCGGCCTTTCCCATCAATCCTTGTGCGATGTTGGGGGGATCCACTTTTGTAATATCCCCGCCGCTCACCTGCTGGTCGGAATAACCCAGGGACCGGGCTTCTCTTTTGATGCCCAGGGCCGTAACGACCACCTCTCCCATGGAATTATCCGATTTTTTGAGGGATATGTCCATAGTGGCTGAAGCGCCAACCGTCATCCTGGCAATGCCATAGCCGACGGAAGAAAATACCAGGATATCGCCATCATTGGCCTGCAGCTGAAAATGGCCTTTGTCATCGGTGACGGTGCCATGGGTGGTGCCGGCGATCGTGACGCTGACTCCCTGGAGGGGGGCGCCATCGGCGCCCGTTACCGTTCCATTGATCAATTTAGACGCATCGTCGGAGCTGCCGGCGGACAAAAGCCGGACGGTAGCTCCGGGCGTCTTTTTCAGGATGACCTGCCGGCCGATCACTTCGAAAGAGATATGCAGGGGTTTGAATATTTTTTCCAGCACATCTCCCAATCTTTCCTCTTCGGCGATAACGGTGATCTTCTGGCGACCCGGCAGCACGTTGCTGCTATAGGTAAATCCGATCTCCGTAGAAGCGGCGATGGTCTTTAAGACGGCTTTTATTTCCCTCGAAGTAAGATTAAGAGACACTTTCTTATCTAATATCTCCTGTCCATCCACTTTGCCGGCAAATGAATAGCTGATGCAGCTTAGCACCAGGAAGAGTTGTAGTAGTGTTACTCTCATAATGAATAAAACAGCTTGTTTTGGTTTTCCGTTTTTGTTCATAACTTTAGTGAGTTTTGTCAGTTTATAAAAAGCGTGGCAAAATTATTCCCCTGATCAAAGTTGTTGACCTGCGAAAAGGGGAGCATTATCGGATGGTGGTGTTCCCGCACCACCATTTTTTATGCGCGGATGTTTTTATGTGAGGGTCTTTCGTGTATTCATGTGTGTAGTTGAATTGGTTTTTATAATGATCGATTCGAAATTGCCTATTTCGTACAGGGTTTCCCTTCTATAGAGACACCGTTGTCATTGATGCGGTAGGTGGCGCCGATCGCTTCGCAAATAATTTTTAATTTTTCTTCGAACGTTTCATTCGTCAGGGAGGTAGTTACAACACAGGCGGAAAAGGTCTTTTCTTCATAAAACAGGGGGATGCCATAGGCCTTCTCCAGGATCTTAAAGATCTCCGTCACGGGCATCTCTTCGAAATTGAAAAGGATGGCAGGCGCAACGGGTACCGGCAGGGGCCCCATTCCCTGCTTAATGGCAGCGAATTGAGCAAGGTCTCCCTTCCCGGCTCTGTATAAAACCTGTTGGTTAGGCTCCAGCACCAGTTCCTGCTGCGTGCTGATCATTTTAGACACAGCCACTTTCCCCGTCTGCACGAGCACGGTCACATCGCCATTACGCTGGTCCGTGGTGACGTTGAAGCTGGTACCCAGGACCCGGACCACGAGGTCCTTTGTATAAACATAGAAGGGTCGGCGGGCATCCTTCGCTACGTCAAAAAAAGCATTGCCTTCCAGATAGATCTCCCGTTTGTCTTTCCGCAAAAAAGCGGCATGCCGGATACTGGAGCCGGGTTGCAGGACGATCCTGGAACCGTCCACCAGGTAAACCTCCTGGTTGCCTGTCGTATGGTTGGCTCGTTGCAGTCCTTCTTTCCCCAACAGGTTAGCCACTTGCGGCCTTTGCGGGACTACGTGGCTGGCAGACCGATACCAGGAGAGACCTCCTCCCGCCAGCAGCAGCGCTGCCAAACAAGCGGCTATCCAGTACCAGGCCTTTCTGTTGTGACCGGTATGGAGGTTCTTCTCTTCCAGCAGCAGGACCAGGGCCTCCGAACGGGGTTCGTTCAGGGGTACTGAGGGGGCGGGGGCCCGCTCTTTCAACTGGCTAAGCACCCCGTTCCAAATGTCTTTCGAAACCTGCTCCGCCCCCGCCGGCCTTTCTATATAAGCCAGGTCACGGGCTATTTCACGGGCTTTGAAAAGAGTCGTTGTCCTGTCCGGATGTTCTTCCATCCATGCCTCCCAATAAGCGATCACTCCTTCGTCGGGAGAATGGATCCATTTCATAAACCGGTCGTCTTGTAAAAACTCCCAGACCTCGTTGTCTAAATTTTTCACGGAAAAAGTTGCGTTAATAATGATAAAAAATGCGTGTATCCCTGTGTTCGGAGACACCGTGGCGTCTCTAAGGAAATGACTCTGTCACCCCTTTTATACTCAAAAAAATGAGCCTTTTTTTCAGACAAAGAAGAATAAGAGAAGAATAATCTTAAAAGCAGGTATCTGGACGAGGTCTTTCAGGCGGCAAATCGCCCGGTATAGTAAATTACTTGCCGACTGGTAGTTCATATTCATCAGGTCGGCAATCTGTTCGTTGGTCAATCCCTGGTAGAACCGGAGCTGGATAATCTCTTGTTGTCGCAAAGGTAGTTCTTTAAGGGCTTGGCGCAAAAGGGCCATCTGTGATTCATGGACCTCTCTCTCGATCAGCGCCGTCTCTACCGGTTCTTCGCAAAACCGGAGACTGAGGTCTGCCGATAACCGGGCCATCGTAACGCGGGCCACTCTGTTCTTCTCCTGGCGGATCAATTTATACCTAAGCGCCTTCAGCAGGTAAAATCGTGTGTTGTCCGTGGGAGATAGCCCTTCCCGGGAATGCCATAATTCGACGAAGAGCTCCTGGATCTGATCCTTGAGCAGGTCCAGGTCCGGGCAAAGCTTCATGCCGTAGGCGATAAGGGGGATGCTATGCTTTTGATAAAGCGTAGCAAAAGCCTCCCTGTCGCCGCCTTTAAATTGCAACCAGAGCAAAACCTCTTCGTCGGGTTTTTGGGGCATAGGTACAAAGTATTACTTTTTCCTGAATTTACGGATAGCATTCCTGCTGAATTCACTCAAAATCAGCCGGCCGCTGATGGCGGCCCTTTCCAATAAGAGCCGGTCCCAGTGTTCGGTATCCTTCCAGAAGGTCTCTTTCATCTGGGTCATCGCGTCGGGATTGGAATGCGCCAGGTTCTCCGCCAGCCTGCGTATGGATTCATCCAGGCCTTCCCTGGTGGAATGCAGTTCGGCATATAGCCCTCTTCTTCTTGCCCACTCCGCATTACGCCACATCGAGGCATCGATGGACAGGCTGCTGAAAGCGGCCAGCCCTATCTTTCTTTCAACGGCAGGGCCGACGACAAAGGGACCGATACCCACGGTCAGCTCGCTCAATTTCACCTCGGCGCCTTCCAGGGCAATAGCGTAGTCCGCGGTGGCGGCGATCCCCACTCCTCCTCCGACGCATTTGCCTTGTATACGGGCGATGATGAATTGAGGGCATTTGCGCATGGCGTTGATCAGGTGGGCGAAACCGCTGAAAAAGGCCAGTCCCTGTTCGGCCGTTTCAATGGCAAGCAGCTCATCGAAAGAAGCACCTGCGCAAAAGGCTTTCTCTCCGGCGGAGCGCAGGATGATCACTCTTATTTCCTTTTCATTACCCACTCCATGAACGGCATGGGTCAGTTCCTCCAGCAATCTGCCTGGCAGGGAATTGCTCTGGGGATGAAAAAATTCGATCGTGGCGATGCCCTGATGCCTTTCCACTTTTACATAATCGTCTTTGATCTCATTTGTCATAGTCTTTATTTTATATGGGGCCGGGATGCTGCGCTCTCCGGGATGGTCCGGGTGTGCATTCCTCAGGATTTTTTCTGCACCATCGTAAGGATGGTAGCGACGGCTACGCTCTCCCCTGTTTCATCATAGACATCTACGTACCATTTTACGATGCCTCTCGGCAGATCCTTTTCTTCCTTTTTTTCCTGTTCTATTTTTTCTTTACAGGTAAGCCTTACCCCGATGGTGCTTCCTGCATATACCGGCTTAAGGAACCGGCATTCTTCCAGTCCATAATTCAGTAATACGGGACCTTTCGCGGCATCCACGAACAGGCCGGCGGCGGCGCTGAGAATAAAATAGCCATGTGCCACCGGCTTTTCGAATAGGGTTCCTTCAAGGGAGGTATGATCGGTATGGGCATAGAAATGATCCCAGCTCAGGTTGGCAAAATTGGTGATATCCGCCTCCGTGACCGTCCGTTTGTGTGTGATCACCGTATCGCCTACTTTCAACTCTTCAAAGTATTTGCGGAAGGGATGTTTA